>Ga0209491_10000644_pt1 | contig 69963 bp, 52 predicted proteins | sample BON02_FD_187213 | JGI IMG/M metagenome (GOLD analysis project Ga0209491, IMG submission 187213) | Freshwater microbial communities from Lake Bonney liftoff mats and glacier meltwater in Antarctica - BON-02 (SPAdes) (version 2) | ecosystem: Environmental > Aquatic > Freshwater > Ice > Glacier... | reverse complement strand
CATCAACAACTTTATCAATATGAGCTATTTCATAGCCGGGAAGCTCAAATTTGACTACCCGTCATACGCTAAGCAAAGCTGAAACTTAGAATTATTGATCATTTAGTTATTCCCGGAAATTCTATTACCCACTATAATCCATATAGAGCCGTTTTTAATAACAGGTAGGTTTATAAAAACGACAGATAAAATGTATTAAGGATGCTTGAAAAAGCAAGATTTGCAGTTCGAAAAAAAAATTATTACAGATGAAAAACCTTATCATCATTAATAAAAACAGACCAACTCGGACAAGAAAAGAATGAAAAAATAGATTACATTCATTTATTGCTGAGGGAAGATGTGAATTATGTAATATTTAAATGAGATTGTGTAATTTTTTAATTTTTAAGTTACCTAAGATTGTAGAAAATGACAAAGGAAGAGACTGCAGAACTGGAAATTTCTTTATTATTAGAGGCAATACACCGAAAATACGGATACGATTTTAGGCAGTATTCAAAAGCTCACATTAATCGTAGAATTAAGAACAGGATGGCGCTGTCTGGATTAGAAGATATTTCTCAAATTCAGTCTAAAGTCCTCAAAGATGAAACATTTGCAAACGAACTATTGCAGGATTTATCAATAACTGTTACCGAAATGTTTCGTGATAAGGATTTTTACAGATCGCTACGTGAAAATGTTATTCCCATTTTAAAAACCTATCCATTTATAAAAATATGGCACGCTGGCTGTGCAACAGGAGAAGAAGCATATTCAATAGCAATCATTTTGCAAGAAGAAGGACTGTATGATAGGGCAACAATTTATGCTACCGATTTTAACCAACATGCTCTAAACAGAGCGAAAGAGGGTATCATTTCGAATTCAACGATAAAGGAATATACCGCAAATTATCAATTATCAGGAGGCAAAGAAACTTTATCAGATTACTATATATCAGGTTATGGTAGTGTTATCATGAATCAATCGCTGAAAAAAAACATTGTGTGGGCAAACCACAATTTGGTAACGGATAGCGTATTTGCGGAGGTACATCTGATACTATGCAGAAACGTACTGATTTATTTTGATAATAGTTTACAAAACAGAGTACAAAAGCTCTTTCATGAAAGTCTTGTTAATGGTGGCATTTTATGCTTGGGGATAAAAGAGAGTTTACGGTTTACGGACTTTTTTAAGAAATATACTGAGTTGGACAACAAACAAAGAATATTTAAAAAGAAATATTAAAAATGAAATACAATGCAATCGTGATAGGCGTTTCATCTGGTGGCATGTCTGCTTTAAAATATATTTTTTCAGAATTACCTGTCAGTTTTAGTATACCAATTATAATAGTGCAACATATTAGCGCACATTCCGACAACGAATGGATAAACTTACTAAATGATAAAAGCAATCTTACTATTAAAGAAGCAGATGAAAAAGAAAAAATAACAACTGGAAAAGTTTATATTGCCCCAGCTAATTATCATTTAATGATTGAAAAAGATAAAACTTTTTTGCTTACAATTGATAAACGGGTAAATTTTGCAAGACCATCTATAGATGTATTGTTTGAGTCAGCAGCCCTAGCATATAGAGATAAATTGATTGGTATAATACTTACAGGTGCTAATAATGACGGAACAAAAGGGATAAAGATAATAAAAGAATTGGGAGGAATAGTCATTATACAAGATCCAAAAACGGCTGAATCTCCCACTATGCCGGCATCAGCAATTGAAGCAGTTCAAACGGATTATATCTTATCCTTGGAAAAGATAGTCCAATTACTAATAAAAATGACAGACCCAAATAAACATGACATTTAGCAAAAAAATATTAATTGGTTTTATAGCTTGTGCTATAATACTTTTTGGAGTTGGAATTTTCTCTTTAAAAAACAGCAAAAAATTTATTGCTTCTAATACTTTGGTAGATCAAACAAACAAAGTGTTGTATGAATTTAGTCAAATATTAAATGTCATCACTAGCGCAGAGACAGCCAGCCGCGGTTATATCATTACAGGTGATGAAGTTTATTTAGAACACTTCATAAATGGCGAAAGAACAATTAATGAGCACTTAAATAAAGTAAATGAATTGACAAAGGATGAAACAGTTCAGCAAAAAATTAAAGATCTTGAAAAGGAAATCATCATACGATTTAATCATTTTAAAACAGTAAATACTCTTCGCAAAATAGTCCCGATGGCTATAGGAATTGAAAAGGCAAGAGAATTTACTGTTTCAGGAATTGGAATGGAATCACAAAATAGAATTCGAGATATAATTGGTAGTATTCAAAAACTAGAACTTAATCTACTTGCGGAAAGAAAGCAGGCTAGTGAAAACGATGCTAACAATTTTAATTTAGTGTTTATCATTTTAATGGTCATCATTATTATCGTTCTTATAGGTGTTTACAGCATAGTTATATCAAATTTAAAAACACTTAAAAGAGCTGAAGCAGAAACCACAAGCAAAAATTGGCTGCTTACTGGTAACACAGATCTTAAAGAAGAATTAATAGGGGATAAAAGCATAGAAGAACTGGCAAACAAAACCATTAGTTTTTTATGTACTTACTTAAAAGCACAAATTGGAGCGGTGTTTATTTTCAACAACAAAGAAAATGCACTCATTTTACATGGACGATATGCCTTTTCATCTTTTAATGATACGAATGCCAAATTTATGTTAAGTGAAGGACTGATTGGCCAGGCAGCTCAAGAACAGAAACAAATTTCGCTCACAGATCTAGCACAAGAACATATTCGCATTACTTCCTCAATTTTAAATACAAAACCTAAGCACATACTCATTACACCATTTTTATTTGAAGCCAAGACAATGGGCGTAATAGAAATTGGGAAACTCACTGATTTTAGCGAAATAGAAAAAGAATTTATCAATACTTCAATGAATAGTATTGCTATTGCAGTAAATACAGCATTAAATCAGACAGCACTAAGAGAATTATTAGATAAGATACAAATTCAAAAGGGTGAAATGGAAGTATCTGCATTGGAAATAGATCAGCAAATAAATTCTTTAAACCAAGCAGCCATTGTTTCAATCTCAAGCGCAAATGGAAATATCATATATGCAAATGATAATTTCTGTAAAATTTCGAAATACTCGAAAGAAGAATTGATAGGAAATAATCACAGAATATTAAAATCTAACAGACAACCTGATGATATATTTATTGGTATGTGGAAGTTAATTAGTAATGGCGAAACATGGAAAGGGGAACTATTAAATAAAGCTAAGGATGGAACATTTTATTGGGTAGATACAACAATTACTCCTTTTAAAGGAATAGATGGTGAAATAGAGAAATATGTTTCCATTCGATTTGATATAACGGATACTAAAAATCAAGTGCTGGAACTAGCAAAGCAAAGTGAAGAACTGAAAATACAGCAGGAAGAACTAAAACAAATGAATGAAGAGCTGGAAGAGCAGACGCAAAATCTGAAACAACAGCAAGAAGAATTACAAATGACTAATGAGGAATTAGAAGAACAAACGCAATCATTGGAAGCGAAAAATTTAGAAGTTGAAACGTCAAAAAAAGACATTGAACAAAAAACAAAACAACTGGAAATAAGCAGCAGATATAAATCAGAATTTCTCGCAAACATGTCTCATGAGCTAAGAACTCCACTTAATAGTTTATTAATTTTATCAAAAGATTTATCTGAAAACAGAAATAAAAATTTGAATGACATACAGGTAGAAAGCGCAGAAATAATTTATAAAAGTGGTTGTGATTTGCTTGTATTAATTAATGAAGTACTTGATCTTTCAAAAATTGAAGCGGGTAAAATGGATTTAAATATTAAAGCTGTATCAATTGTAAAATTCACAAATGAATTAATCCGTGAATTTAAACATCATGCTGATCAAAAAGGATTGAAGTTAAATGCAAAATTGGAAAAAGAACTACCTGAATTCATTCACACTGATTCACAACGCTTAAATCAGATATTAAAAAATCTCTTATCCAATGCCATAAAATTTACGGAAAAAGGAACTGTAAGCATTAATATTAACAGAAACACAGCAAGTACTATTATTATCTCAATTGCCGATACGGGTATTGGAATTGCGGAAGATAAACAACAAGCCATATTTGAAGCTTTTCAACAAGCTGAAGGAGGAATATCAAGAAAATTTGGCGGTACAGGTTTAGGACTTTCTATTTCACGCGAGCTAGCAAAATTATTGGGAGGTGAAATCAAACTGAGTAGTAAATTAAATGAAGGAGCTATTTTTTATCTCATTATCCCACTGGAAATAGTTCAAGAAAATAACCATATGAACATAAGTGTAACCGATAACTATCTGGAGGATAAATCCAACTTATATAAACAACATTTACTAAGTATACCTAAATATCTGAATTATCCCTCAATAAAAGATGATAGGGAAGCAATAACTGTAGATGATAAAACGGTGCTCATCATTGAAGATGATTTGAAATTTGCTGCAATAATTTTGAAGCAAGCTAACAAAAAAGGGTTTAAATGCTTATCCGCGGCAACAGGGGAAGATGGTTTGGCACTTGCATTAAAATACAACCCGCAAGCCATTATTCTTGATATGGTTTTACCCGGAATCACAGGTCGGGATGTATTGTTTGAACTAAAAGCAAATCCAAGTATGAGGCACATACCAGTTCATATTTTTTCATCTAACGAGCGATCGTTGGAACCAATAAGAGAAGGAGCTATTGAGTATTTGATGAAACCTGTAGCTAAAGAAGATTTGGAAGAAGCATTTAATAGGATTGAAAAATTTGTAAATAGAAAAATGAAAAATTTACTCATTGTAGAAGATAATGAAAATTCACGAAAGGCAATGCGTGTACTTATTGGCAATGGTGATGTGCAATGTTTTGAAGCAGAAACCGGGAAAGAGGCTTTAGCTAAGTATGAACAGAATCAAATCGATTGTATAATATTGGATATTGGTTTGCCGGACATGAGCGGGTTTGAACTTATTCATAAATTGGAAAATATCAAAGACCACAATCTACCACCTATTATTGTATATACGGGCAAGGAACTTACAAAAGAAGAAAATAATGAGCTTGAAAAATATGCGGAGAGCATCATTATAAAAGGCGTAAAGTCGGAAGAGCGATTATTGGATGAAACAGCACTTTTCCTACACAGAACCATTAATAATCTACCTAAATCAAAACAAGTAATTATAAATAATTTGTATGATAAGGAATCTGTTTTTCATTCAACAAAAATATTATTGGTCGATGATAATATGCGGAATTTATTTGCATTATCAAAAATATTGAAAGAACGAGACATGGAAATAATAAAAGCCGAAAATGGAATAACCTGTTTAGAAATGCTGGAGTTGCATCCGGAAATTGATTTGGTGTTAATGGATATTATGATGCCAGAAATGGATGGTTACGAAGCAATGAAACAAATAAGAGCTCAGGTGAAATTCAAAAATTTGCCTATAATTGCACTCACTGCAAAAGCAATGAAAGACGATAAACAAAAATGTATTGATGCAGGAGCCAATGATTATATTACTAAACCTATTGATGTAGAACGCTTGCTATCATTGATGCGTGTGTGGTTAAGCAAATAAGGATTTTAAGCATATTTTATTTCTTGATAGATTAATAATTGGTTGAAAAATAATTTTAATAAAAATGAAAGCAAATAATCCTGTTAAAATTTTATTGGTTGACGATCTCCCAGAAAATCTTTTTGCCTTGGAATTAATTCTTGCTGACAAAAATTATTTTTTTGTAAAAGCAAATTCCGGCAATGAAGCATTAAAAATCCTGCTACATGAACAAGATTTCGCTATCATATTAATTGATGTGCAAATGCCGGAAATGGACGGCTTTGAGACGGTAGAATTAATTCGGGAAATTGAACCACTTAAAGATGTTCCCGTAATTTTTTTAACTGCCAGCATGGATAATGCTAAGCATATTTTTAAAGGGTATCAGGCAGGTGCAGTTGATTATATGATTAAACCACTTATACCAGAAATATTAACCGCTAAAGTGGTAGTTTTTGTGGAACTATATCTAAAAACACTTGAGTTATTAGTTCAAAATGATGAAAAAGAAAAACGGGCAGCAGAGCTAATCATTGCAAACAAAGAACTAGAATCATTCAATTATATATCTAGCCACGATTTACAAGAACCATTACGAAAAATTCAAATCTTTTCTACCCTTCTTATTGCCGATGAAGCTTATAATTTATCTGATAAAGGCAAAGAATATGTGTTGAAAATTGAAGATGCAGCCAACCGAATGCGAACTCTCATTGATGATTTACTCACATATTCTCGAACAACTATATCAGAACGAAAATTTGAAACCACCAGCCTCACTCCGATAATGGAAGCAGTAAAAAATGATTTCAAAGAAATCATAAATGCAAAACAGGCAATCATTGAAACAGACGCAATGTGTGATGCCCATATTATTCCTTTTCAGTTTCACCAACTAATGCACAATCTCATTGGTAACGCACTCAAATTTTCAAATCCTGGTAGACCACCGCATATAATAATACATAGTAGAAATATTAAAGGAAGCAAAGTAAAAGACCAAAGACTTTTATCCGAAAAAGAATATTGTCACATTACTGTCACTGACAATGGTATTGGCTTTGCGCCAAAATATAAAGACCATATTTTTGAGATATTTAAACGCCTTCACGACAAAGAAAAAATATCAGGTACAGGTATAGGACTTACAATAGCAAAAAAAATTGTTGAGAATCACAAAGGGATAATTATAGCAACAGGAGAATTAAATAAAGGTGCATCATTTGATATTTATATTCCTTCAACTTAAGTTTCTCTATAGATTATAGTGGGTAACGGAATTCCTGAGGATAACTAAATGATAAATAATTCTAAGTTTCAGCTTTGCCTAGCGTATGACGGGTAGTCAACTTTGAGCTTCCCGGCTATGAAATAGATCATATTGATAAAGTTGTTGATGTTACGATATCCTCGGGCTCTTTTTTTGCAAGCTGTATTTTAGTTGCCAGGCTCGCTCGACGGTATCATGGGTTTATCCTCTAGAAAATTTAAAGCCTTTTTCAAAGTCGAGGTAAATACCAATCTGACCTTCGATTCCACTCAAGGGCTTAATCATGTCAATATTTTTTACATACCACGGCTTCTCCAAACTCAAAGCCATCTTAAATAATTGATTACTATTCATTTAGTAAAAATAAATATTTTATTAAATCATTTACCCTCCACCCACTACAAATCACTATGAGCCTTAATTATTGATTCTCTTGATCAATCCCGATAGGGAGATGGTAAATATCGCTACATCGTCAAACCGAAAACCTAATCTTCCCCAACTGGTCGCTTTCTATAACGAGAAAAGACTGTGCACTAAGTTATATGAAACTGGAACTTCGCATTTCGATGCCCTTTCTGAGTACATTAAATCTGCACAACAACAAGTGATTTTCTTTTAGTACTCATGAAAAAGCATTTTAAATTCTTTTTTATTTACAGCATTTCTGGCCTAATAGTCATAGGAACAGGTTTGCCATTATATAGCGAAGCCTCTGCCATAAAGATAAGTGGCGCTGAAACCTCAAATTTGTTTTGGTGGGGAATCTCAGCCAAAATAGTTATTAACAGCAAAATTTCTTTATTCGAAAAAGAGTTAAACATAAAGTACACTACGAAAGAGAAGAAAATCAGGTCAGCAGTCCTTTCCTTGTGATTTACCTCTCCACTCAATGCGTAGCCAAATAGCTGATTTTATTGATTGGATTCCATTAGCCGCCGGAAGCAATTCCACCTATCATCTTTAGAAATTTGCAATCCCATTTTTTAAAAGTTCAATTTTCCCAATAAGGCCAAACCTATCCTAATCAAAGTCTTAACCTTTTCAAATACCAGCTCTACCCATATTTATAAGAATAATTCATTACCAATAGCTCATATATTTCAAAGGCATACACACTTAAGATTATTGGCAATGAATTGATTCTCGCCTTTGCCTTTGCCACGAGTTGGTATTTTGGGAGAAAAATCTCAAATGTTTGGCATACAATTCAATATTAGAATAAATTGAAGCTTATTGGCATGGCAGGCACTATTATGGGCCGAAATGGATTGAAGAATTCAGCCAAGAACTTATTAAGAAAATTAACTCAATTCATCCTTAAGAACCCAAACCTATCATCACCATGAAAAAGAAAAGCACCACATTTTCAAGAAGGGATTTTGTCAAAGCAACCGTACTTAGCAGTGCAGGCATCATGATCGTGCCAAGACATGTATTGGGAGGTCCGGGCTATATCGCCCCGAGCGACAGGGTGAATCTTGGCTTCATTGGCGCAGGAGGAAAGGGCAAGCAAAATGTTCAGGAATTTATAAAGATGGCAGATGTCGATATTTCGGCCATTGCTGATCCGGCTTACTATTGGAACTTGGCTGATTTTTATTATAGGTCAGAAGCGGGAAGAGGACCGACGGCGGAAATGATTGAAGATTTTTACGAGGGCAAAGGAGAAAGAAAACGACTTGCCCAATACGATGATTTTAGAAAGATGATGGAGAAATCCAAAGATCTAGACGCCATCGTCTGCTCTACGCCCGATCATACACATGCATATATTACTTTGATGGCTCTCAAAATGGGCAAACACGTCTATTGCGAAAAACCCCTCACTCACAATATCTGGGAAGCCCGAGAAGTCGCCAAAATAACCAAAGAAACAGGATTGATTACCCAAATGGGAAACTCAGGTCATGCGGCGGATGGGATACGGGAAACTGTAGAATACCTACGAGCGGGTGTCATCGGTGAGGTCAAAGAATGCCACGTTTGGGTGCCTGCCGGGAGGTGGCTACCAGGATTGCATGGCCTTCCACAAGGAGAAAGTACTATGCCCGTGGGTTTCGATTGGAATCAGTGGGTAGGGCCAAGAGAAATAGTTCCTTTTCATGAAAACTACGTACCGGTGACTTGGCGAGATTTTTGGGATTATGGATGTGGGGCATTGGGAGATTTTGGCTGTCATGACTTGGATGCAGTGACTTGGGCTTACGATCTCCAAAGCCCTGATACCGTGCAGGTGTTTCCGGCAGGATATTCAGATTCAAAAATCGCCCCCTATGGAGAAATCGGATATTTCAACTTTGCTGCTAAAGGCAATCAAAAAGCCATGAAAATCAATTGGTACTCCGGAGGTCTGAAACCTGAGCTTCATTCGGCACTTCCAATAGGGTTCACTTTTCAGAATCGCTCCGCCATGTACGTGGGGACCAAAGGAGTAATTGTCACTGATGGAGGGGATCGGACGCCACAGATTTTCTCGGAATCGCTCAGAAACAACATAAAGACTCCTAAACCTTCAATTGAAAGGTCTTCAGGACATTTCAGAGAGTGGATCGATGCCATTAAGAAAAATAAGCCTTCCGCCGCCAATTTTGAATATGGTTCCCGATTGACTGAAATCACCTTGTTGGGAGTTTTGTCACTTCGTATGAAAGGCAAGTTGATCGAATGGGATTCTGCTGCGATGAAGGCAAAAGGGCTTCCCGAAGCGGATCAGTATATTCAGGAACCCGTAAGAAAAGGTTGGGAAATGTAAGCTGTGGATCGAGATGGTTACTAATCATCGGTTCCATATTTCAATCCCAATAGTAGGATGGTAAATTTCACTACGCCAACAAGCCGAAGTTTGTTTTTTTCCTAACTAGTAGCTTTCAAGAACGAGTTGATCCCTTTTTACAAAGTGATCTGAAACAGGATCAATCGTAATTCAGTGCTCTTTTTGAATAAATTAAATCTAAACTGCAACAAGCAATTCTCTTCGATTACTCATGAAAAAGCATTTTAAATTATGGTTGATTTACAGCATTTCTGGTCTCATAGTCATAGGAGCAGGCTTGTCATTATTTGGCGAAGCCCTTGCTATAAAGATAAACGGCGCCGAAACTTCAACTTGGTTTTGGTGGGGAACTGGAGCCTTAGTGGTTTTTAACAGCGGAGTTTCTTTAATTGGAAATGGGGTTAAGCATAGAGTACACTACGAAAGAGAGAACAAAAACTCAGGTTGACGATGCTTTCTTCATTACTCACCTTTTCACTCTATATGCAGCCAAATCGCTTTACTAATAGAGTGTATTCCAAAAGTCATCGGAAGCGATTCCATCCTATTATTTTTTGAATTTACAATCTCATCTTTCAAAAGTTAAATTCCCTTCAATAAGGCTTATTCAAGCCTGTTAATAGGTTTGATCTTTGAAATTAAAATCTTAATCCATGGAGATAAATGAAAAATTAAGATCGCAGATATTTGAATTCACAGAAAATCAGATCACAGCTAACGATCCTAGGTAAGTAAAAAAGCATTCGACAAATTGCAAAAAGAAGAATTTGATAAATTCCAAACCAAGCAACTGATTGGACCATATTTGGCTATCGAGCTCTTTGAGGCCGACAAATTGGGTAAGCCATACAACAATGATTGGGATTCTAAAAACTTAATGGCATTAGCTAAGGAACCAAGCGATTTGGATTGAATAGTAAGCTAAAATTATCCGTTTTTCAAAGCATGAGAATCAGGACTCACACATGAAAAAAACTCCAAAAAGGGAATCCAGACTTTGCTCCGCAAAGAATTGGCTCAAAATATTTTCAGGAAATAATATGGTTAAAGCCTACTCTAAAAAATACGCAGTTGACAAGTTATCTGCAATCAAGGAATTGAGAATCCTTGGAATTGACATTTCAGATGCCTACGAAAATCAGTTGTGTGCATCCTTAAAATCTTTGAAACAGCCTAGATTGGCCTCAAAGGAAAAAAGAGAGCATGAATCAAATGCCGCAGTGGAGTTTGAGAGAGATGAAAATTTCGCAGTGATTGTTGGATATACCAGTGGAGGGTTTCCATATGGCCTAACGCATGAGGACAAAGAAGAATTGAATAAAGAGGAATAGATGGTATCCTGACAGAGCGCAATTTATGATGACAAAACTTTTTGTTACGGAGGACAGGAATCTTATTATAACCTAGCGCTCAGGGAATTTCCTTTACACTACCTCACCCCTAACCATTTTATTGTAAATTAATTTTGGTCAAATGATAAACCTTTGCACATTTATATCGTGTACGACATAAACGCGCAAGATATTATCAACGCCATGAAGACACACGTAGACACCACACTTGTTCAAAAAATATTCAGGATTTTACTCGCTGTCTTTATGCTCTATGCGGGCTTGAGCCACCTGACATTTAACAGACTCGAATTTCAAGCACAAGTACCGGATTGGTTGCCACTCAACAAAGATCTCGTAGTGATCTTATCGGGCATTGTAGAAGTAATTCTAGGTTTGGGATTAGCCTTTTGGAAAAATCAACGCATAAACTTTGGTTGGGCCTTAGCTCTCTTTTTTGTTTTGATTTTCCCAGGAAATATAGCCCAGTACCTTGATGGTAAAGACGCTTTTGGCGCACTGAATTCAGATCAAGCCCGCCTGATCCGCCTATTTTTCCAACCCGTATTAATCATTTGGGCGATTTGGTCATCGGGTGCTTGGAAGGCATGGCGCATTCGCAACACTGAAAAATCAATTTCAAATGAATAATTCACCTCTGAAACTATCGAATCAAATTTGCTTCCCAATTTACTCCACTTCGAGACTATTGACGAAAGCATACAAGCCTTTTCTTGAAAAGATGGGCCTCACTTATCCCCAATATCTGGTGCTGATGGTCTTGTGGGAAGAGGATGAGCTATCGGTCAATCAAATCACGGATCGATTGATACTCAATACCAACACACTATCGCCTCTACTCAAACGAATGGAGAAAATGGAACTCCTGAATCGCAATCGCTCGAGCAAAGATGAACGGATTGTCATGGTACAACTCACAGAAAAAGGAATGCAACTGAAGGCTGAAGCTCTACCCATTCCTGAAAAGCTGATTAGCACACTCCTCACTGCAAATATTGCGCTATCCGATGTTTTGCAGCTAAAGGAAATACTCAACGAATGGATTAAAATACTCTCGGTTAAGACTCAGGATAGCGAATCCTCTGAACCTATTTAACCCAAATAAAACAGTGGCAACGTATCCAAAATCAGCTGCTTTAAACATAAAAAAGAAACTATGAAAGTATTACAATTAATAAAATATGGTGAGCTCAAAGAAGGATTGTCTTTCAACGAAACCTCAAAACCATCAATTACCGCTACAGACATTCTGATTCAGACCAAGGCAGCAGGACTCAATCCAATCGACTACAAAATGGTGGCCGGGGGATTAAGAGACATCATCTCCCTAGACCTACCCAACACGATTGGCTACGACGTAAGCGGGGTGATAGTGGAGAAAGGTGATCAGGTGCGCACCTTTGAAATAGGAGATGCAGTGTACGGCAGAGTTCCTCAAAATCAGATGGGTACTGTTGCTGAATATGTTTTGGTGGATCACACGGTGGTTTCCAAGAAGCCAGCTAATATCACATTTGAAGAAGCAGCAGGTCTCCCTTTGGTTGGGCTTACTGCCATTCAAGCCTTGGAGCGTGTGGGTCTCAAAGCAGGTGACCAAATACTTATCCATGCTGGATCTGGAGGAGTTGGTAGTTTTGCCATACAATATGCTAAAGCAAAAGGGGCTTACGTGTATACGACCACCAGCACCGAAAATGTGAATTGGGTGAAAGCACTTGGAGCCGACCACGTAATTGATTACAAGAAGGAAGATTATAAATCTGTTGTATCTGAACTGGATACTGTCTTTGATACATTGGGAGGCAACTATACGCGGGAAGCACTGCAAGTCATCAAAAAGGGTGGCCGAGTAACAAGTATTGCGGGGGTTCCTGACGAGGAAACAGCTGCCTTGATGGGAATGGACGGTTATAAATTGCCGGATAACCTTGCCAAACTGATTGATGAAAAGTCAGCAAATTACAAGCTGACGTGGATGAAACCCGATGGTAAGCAACTCGACACCATCTCAGCTATGGTGAATGATGAGAAAATCAAGCCTGTGACAGACACTGTATATGCATTTGAAAACGCAATCAAAGCCTATGAGCACTTAGCCACAGGGAGAGCCAAAGGTAAGGTGATGGTGAGTTTGCCCTAAGCGTACCCATTAAGATTGAAGGGCTTGAGAATTATGAATTATGATTATCTGATAAGCTTCATGGAGCCAAATTTAGACTTGATTTGAGTTACTGAATCCCCCAACCCTTTAAAAAAGAGGATTTAATCCTATTCTAAATCAAGATTGCGCTTTTGACTGGAAATTGCACTTATGAGAATACACATATTAAGAATTGTTGAAAATTAATTGTCGTAATTTTTAACTATATGTCTTTTAAGTGAAGTCCTAATCTTTAACTCTGTACTTATTGACTATTCTTATTAGCCAGTATAGCACGTATTCAAATCTTAAAATAAAAAATCATGAGCACTACCAAATCAATCAATCTAAAAAGCAGACCTAATGGGAAAGCGAAGTTGACAGACTTTGACTTCTCCAAAGCCGAAGTGGCTGAACTACAAGAAGGAGAAGTATTAATAAGCAGTAAATATGTCTCCGTAGACCCCTATTTGAGAGGGAGGATGAGCGATACAGATTCTTATGTGGTACCTTTCGAACTCAACAAGCCCATTGTCTCCGGCATTATTGCTGAGGTGATGGAATCGAAAAGTAGCAGATTGAGCAAGGGAAACTTTGTCTCCGGGTCGCTTCAGTGGAAAGAAACGCAAGTAGCTAAAGCAGATGGACTGATGAAAGTAGATTCGGATAAAGCATCCCTTTCTGCCTATTTGGGGATTTTGGGCATGACGGGACTTACAGCTTATCTCGGACTTACTGAGATAGGAAAACCCAAAAAAGGAGAAACGCTCGTTGTGTCGGGAGCTGCAGGAGCGGTAGGAAGCGTGGTAGGACAAATCGGAAAAATTCTTGGGTTGCACGTGGTGGGTATTGCTGGAACCGATGAAAAGGTGGAAATGCTGAAATCTGAATTTGGTTTTGACGAAGGGATCAACTACAAGACCACAGAAAATATGAGAAAAGCCATCGCTAAAGCATGTCCCAATGGTATAGATATCTACTTTGACAATGTTGGAGGTGAGATTTCGGATATGGTGCTCTTTAATATCAATAAGTTCTCAAGAACGATCAACTGTGGTGCAATCTCGGTCTACAACAACACCGAAACACCAAAAAGTATAAGCGTGCAGCCTTTCCTAATTAGGAAAAGTTCTTTGATGCAAGGTTTTGTCATCTCCGACTATGCCGAAAAGCATTCGGCAGGAATTAAGCAACTGACTCAATGGTTACAAGAAGACAAACTTCACAATAGCGAAACCATTAGAGAAGGATTTGATAGTATACCGCAAGCCTTATTGGATCTTTTCGAAGGAAAGAACAAAGGGAAAATGGTGGTTAAATTATAAAACAAAAGGTTCTACCACGAATTTAATGGAAGCAGAGCAATAAGATGATAGTTGTTTTCTGAAAAGATCATTTTAAGAGATGTCTATCAAGTGTCTAGCTGATTACTGAAAACTTCCTATTAATGGTCTTGGCTTATATTAGCTATATGTACCACTAATATAGGGGTAGAACCAAACAAAATATGATTATCCGACTTATTGTCAGAATTGAAAAATTTCATAAAGACCTAAACTTAAGTTTTTTCCGACAGGCACGTAGTCAGAATTTGTCATATGATATTGATATAAATAATCACATAAAAACAACTACTAAAGATGAACCGATCAAATTATCCGAGAGCATTTTCACATATCGGCATTACTGTACCAAACCTTCATAAAGCAGTTGACTTTTACAAAGAAGTGATGGGCTGGTACGTGATCATGGAGCCCTCTACTATAAAAAAAGAAAAGGAGACAGCCATTGGCCAAATGTGCATAGATGTATTTGGCGATGATTGGGAGACATTCGAAATCGCTCACCTGTCCACTTCCGATGGCGTGGGCATTGAATTATTTTCGTTTCCTCACGGCAAAAAGGAGGCGCCGGCATTCAACCCTTTTAATATCGGGTTATTTCATTTTTGTGTTCAGGATCCCGATATAGAAGCTTTGACCAATAAAATTGTAGCGCATGGAGGAAAACAACGCATGCCGATACGGGAATACTATCCCAATGATAAACCATTTAAGATGGTGTATGTAGAAGATCCGTTTGGAATTGTATTTGAAATCTATACCCATAGCTATGAATTAACTTATTCATCCGGTGCTTACACAAAGTAAACTGGTTGACAATTGAAACTGAGTCTTCTTACCAAAAGGATCAAACATAAATCATTTAAGTAAGAATTCAGCTGACTACGATTTCTAAAGCCTCACGTTTTGTCACAGATTGGGCTATTCTGGATAGCTTTGATCGTCAAGGAAACGGAAAAAGGGATTAGGAAAGTAGATTATATTATGCTAAAAAATATTTTGAACGAAAAAAAACAAAGAAATTGAAATGCTGACCTTCAATCTTATAAAAGATGAATTTACAGGGGAAACCAAGATAGAAAAAAGAATCAGATATACGGAAAAATCAAACCCAAAATTTTGGGAATAAATGATTTGAACAGTTTGAATGGAAAGGAATTTAATTAGGTAGCAACTGGGCTTTCCCCACAAAAACCACAAGATCAATTATTTAAGTTCTTACCGAGACTTTAAGCTGGTGAATTATTTCAGAGTAAATAGCTAAACTTTGGGGTTTTAAATAGCTCCTCATGAGATAAATATCAATTACCAAGGTCTAATCAACGGCAACCTTTCAATTTATGACCCATTTAAAAGGTGACAATAAAAATATTACAACCCTATTGATAAGTAAAACCAATGAAACACAATAAAATTTTAAGTTATGTTCAATCTGTATTGGAAAATATGCCGAGTGACTGGTTGGGACTAACAACCCATCGATTGGATATTTATGATGAAAAATTGGCTAAAACCGAATTCTTAGGACAGTTTGAAAAGTTATATGCTAGCACTCAGATAACTATCGGAGCTGCTACATCAGCACTAAATGAATTACCTACTGCTTATGATTATATCCGTTTAGGTCATCCTTTATCATGTATATTAGAATGGACCATTGCTCACTTAAATAATATAAAGTCAGAAAATGTAATCAGTTTTTCGTCAAAAACAGCTCCAATTTTAGCTGTACTACGAAAAAATTCATTGGATAATATAAACACCCAAATCATTTATAAAGGTGAAATCCCGTCATATTTTGATGCTGAGGTGCTGAGAAATGTCTACGGTTATAAATTTGAATTGCAGCAGATTGAGGAAATAGCAGAAATACCCAATTTTAGTGGTAGTACTGTTTTTGTTTCAGAAAAAGCAGAACTCGACAGCCTAAATCTTAGCCCTTACATTGACTTTTTCATCAGTACCGATCCTCACTTGGGAAGTATCCTGGTAGTAAATGGGGAAGCAAATGAAAGTTATATCTCAGAAATCCAGCATCTCCGCCGGAGAGAGACGATCGCAATGACGCCCGATGATTGTCTTATTGCTTTGCAAAGTCTGATTAGTAAGTCGTCGGTCAACATGGTGAAAAATAATGCAGATCAAGATAGAAAATCCGTTTTGGATTCAATCAAAACTATTACCGATACCAACACAAAGCCATTGGTTGGTTCTAGCGGATTGTCGATTCAGTATGCGATTATGATGGGGCTGATTCACGATGCTCAACAAAAGCATCAAGGCAAGGCTATTAAACTTATTGTGCCTCCTAATTGCTACGGTGGAACAAATGACCAGGCAAGAAGAGTAGCTGAAGCTCTCGACATTGTAGACATTGTGGATTTATTGGTTGATGGAGATAATGACATGGTACAAAGTATTGATATCGTTTTGGATCAAATTGCCCACGAAGATGCCATTCCGTATATCATAGCAGAAATCCCAACTAACCCACGGGTTGAAGTTCCAGACCTTATGCAATTGAAGGCTGTGCTAAGTAAAACGCGCCAGACAGGTAACGGTGAAATTGCCATCGCTCCGGTTTTTATTCTAGATCAAACCTTCTGCCCTAATTTTCAATTTTTGAGTGAAAATGGTATTTTCTCCACCGTAAAGGCTATTTCTTATGCCAGTGGATCCAAATTCCCCAGTGGCGGTCAATGCACAGCCGGTTATTGCGTAGCAAATACGGAAGCGGAAGATTTAATGGAGAAAATAGAACTGCATCTAAGACTTTGTGACAATGAGGCTACAGCTCTCCAAATAGCCATATTAGCCAAGCAATTGCCTTCCATGAATCAACGAATTCAAGATGCATATGCCAATACACGTGAATTTGTCGACTTCATCACCAAGACTTTACCGTCTGCAAAAATCAATTTTGTATCGGAGGAATTGGCGAAAGATGGATTTACACCTTCCGTATTTTCGCTGGATTTACCGACGAAAGGGAATACTGAGGTAGAAAAAGAAGCCAATAAAAGAGCTTTAAATCTTAAATTAATTAATTTAATGATTCTAGAAATACCCAATGAGAGCAAGTTCTGCGTGAGCTATGGCCAGCTGAAAGGTTGTTATTGGACAATCCCGGCTACATCTACTCAAGGAACTACAAAAGAGGGCGACAAAGATTATATCGTTCGTGCGTCACTTTCACCGGATATGGATCTCGAACTTCATAAGAAAGTATTTCGAAAATTTGTCGAGGGAATTTGAGTTTGGTGAAACAGTGATTTCCAGTCAGAACTGACAATAAATCAACATGGTTATCCGCAATTATTCCAGCTGCTTTGTTTACTTCGCTAATTGAGACCGAAGACGCCTGCCAGCCAATAGGCAGTTAAGACTCGCCACATTGAAGCCAACAAAAACACCCAATTATCAAGTATGCATCAATTGTATTCTTACCTCTTCTCCATAATGGCAAAGCAGCGGATAATCATATATAGAAGTAAAATTGAAAAAGCTGAAGCCAACCCACGATTGGCTTCAGCCTAATAGCCTTGAAATACTCAAGTTGATCAAGATCAAGTGTATTCCTATCACAGTAAAAGAAGTTGACAACTGACAGTGTGAAAATCGAAAACAGCACAATCACCAAGTGATTTATTATTGCCTGGCCAATGAATAATTCAATATTGGTTTAATAGAGATCATTTACCAACTCAATTTAATACAATTGAGGATAATCATCATCCAACATCATGACTTTTTGAAATTCAACGATTCTGGCAACCGCTTTTCTATAAAAATTAACTCAAGGCATTGCGTCTGGAAATCTTAAAAGATTTGGTGGAATGAGTGTTTGGTTTCAATCATTACCGAAAATGTCCCAAATTGCAGTTGAATAAGTAATGGCATAAAGACTCCTTTTCGGACAAAACAAGAAATTCATTGATCTTCAACCAGTTCAAAAAAGCATACACTTACAAAGAGTAAAGCTTTATAAAAGCCTCAAAATCAATTTATTTACCATTCCAATTAATACACCTGAAATAGCACCAAATCCAACTCTAACAGCCAGAAATTGAGCATTATGACTTCGAAATACCTAATAAAAAACGTCACAATTGTAAATGAAGGACGCTTCGAAAAAACGGATATTCTCTTCTTCGAAAATTTTATTCAGAAAATTGGCGATATAAAAGTTGATTCAGATTTCATCCTAATTGATGGCACGGGAAAACATTTATTCCCGGGAATAATTGATGGGCAAGTTCATTTCCGCGATCCGGGACTGACGCATAAAGGGGATCTTTATTCTGAAACCAAGGCTGCGATAGCGGGTGGCGTTACTTCTTTTATCGACATGCCTAATACAATTCCAAATGTACTGACCGTCCAAGCTCTTGACGACAAATATGCGTTAGCTTCACGAAAATCATTGGCAAATTATTCATTTTTTCTGGGTGTCAATGGCGACAATATTGATGAAATCATCCGCACAGACACTTCAAAACTTATCGGAGTATCTGACGACGGATTGTATTTTACAAAAAAGGGGAATTTGCTTGCCGATAATCCTGCCACAATGGAAAAACTATTTGCCAACTGCAAATCGATTATCGCAATTCACTCTGAAAAGGAGCAAATAGTAGAAGAAAATGAAGCTATTTATCGAGAGAAATATGGCGAAGATGTACCTATAGAATTTCATCCGATAATCAGAAGCGAAGAGGCTTGCTATGAAGCTACCAAGCGAGCAATTGATTTGGCTAATAAGCATAATGCAAGACTGCATATTCTACATTTGACAACGGAAGCAGAAACGCATCTTTTCCGAAATGATATTCCTTTACGTGAAAAAAATATCACTACGGAAGTATCTGTACACCACCTATGGTTTTGCGATAAAGACTATTTACGCCTAGGGAATTTGATCAAGTGGAACCCTGCCATTAAAACAGCCAAAGACAAGGACGGTCTACTGAAAGCATTATTGGACGATAGAATTGATATAGTAACTACCGATCATGCGCCACATACTTTGGAAGAAAAACAAAAGCCTTATTTTCAATCTATGTCTGGTGCTCCCATGGTACAGCATACATTGAACTGTATGTTGGATTTTCATCAGAGAGGTCTTATTTCTCTGGAGAAAATCGTAGAAAAAATGTGTCACAGCCCTGCTATACTATATCGTATTGAGAAAAGAGGATTTATCAGAGAAGGCCATTATGCAGATTTAACTTTGGTCGATTTAGATTCCAGTTGGACTGTAAGCAATGACAATATCTTATACAAATGTGGTTGGTCGCCATTGGAGGGAACTACATTTACAAGCAAGGTTATCCAAACTTTTGTGAATGGAAATTTGGTATACGATGACGGTAATTTTGACGATAGTGCCAAAGGATTAGCCTTGAAAATAACGGTAGAATAGAAGATATTGATTTGTAAATGTTCCAAAACCGGAAATTAATAATCGCCACCAAACACGATAAAGAGACAGTGATTGCGCCGCTTTTGGAAGCTGCTTTGGGTGTAGATTGCTTTGTAAATAAGGATTTTGACACAGACACTTTAGGCACTTTCACGGGGGAGATCGAACGAGAACTTGACCCCGTTTCAACCGCACGAAAAAAATGTCTGATGGCTATGGCGCTGGCAGATTGCGATTTGGGGATAGCAAGCGAAGGTTCTTTCGGCCCACATCCATCCCTATTTTTTATAAATGCCGATGATGAGTTTTTAATATTTATCGATAAAAAAAACAACATAGAAATCATTGCAAGAGAGCTAAGCACCGAAACCAACTTTAATGGTCAGGAAATTATAACTGAGCAAGAATTATTGGATTTTGCAGAATCAGTTAATTTCCCATCACATAGACTAATACTTCGCAGATCAAAAAATGATACCAGTGACCTAATCAAAGGAATATCAGATATAGTTCAGTTAAAAGAAGCCTACAGAACATTGAAGGACAAATCTGATTCTATTTATGCAGAAACAGATATGAGAGCGATGTACAATCCTTCTCGGATGCTGGTGATAGAAGCGGCAGCAAGAAAATTGGTAGATAAAATAAACTGCTTGTGCCCTCAATGCAGCATGCCAGGTTTTGGAATTGTAGATGCCAAAAGAGGATTAAAGTGCAACCTATGCGGATCACCTACGAAGTCGACTTTGAGTTACATCTCTGTTTGCCAGCATTGTCACTTTGCATCTGAAGAACTCCATCCAAATAACAAAACCACCGAGGACCCGATGTATTGTGACTACTGCAATCCTTGAAATAATTCGACGGAAAGGCCAATCAGAAAAAACCTTATCACTGATAAATAGAATGGATAGAAATAGTCTGTAAATCATTCATATTAAAATATTTTTATGTTGAATACCTGACTTTTTTGATTGGCTGCAAAGCGGATTACAAATCCGATACACTTGGGGGCGTGTTTTTTTATGCTGCCAATAACGCTAGGAGTCGATATTTCAAGGCTATGTTTTATTACTAATTTGAAGTCAAAACCTCAAAATCAATCCTGATTTGATACCATCAATTTCACGAAAGATTCGGGAAAGGCTATTTCAATATTTTATTTTTCAACGTCAAGCTTATTCTTCCGGCGTACTCTGGAGCCGAAAAAGCCGACAAATTCTCAGTTTGAATCGTTATCAACGCAAGTCATAAACTTTATGATCAACGGATTTGCGCTAGCCTAACGGCGCTGATTCAACCTTTAAATCAAGAATTATATCTCATTCAATCATTCAAATCACATGATTAGACTAGGTATGTTGTAAATTGGAATTAAACAGAATCCAATTCATGCATATCCCATTACTACAAGACATACTCATTTTACTAGGCTTTTCGGTTGTTATCGTCTTTATACTTCAACGATTGAAACTGCCTTCGATAATTGGATTCTTGCTTACTGGTGCTATCATCGGTCCTTATGGACTAAGTTTGGTCAATGCGGTAGAGCAGGTGGAGATTTTATCAGAAATTGGGGTGATTCTTTTACTCTTTGTGATTGGTATGGAGTTATCGATCAGCCAACTGGCTTCCATCAAAAAAACCGTCTTTATCGGAGGACTTTTACAGGTTGGACTTACGATACTTGTATCTGGCTTAGTATATTATTTCCTAGGCAATCCTTGGAATGAGTCCGTTTTTGTAGGTTTTCTGTTTTCACTATCCAGTACAGCTATTGTGTTGAAAACACTGCAAGATCGCCAAGAGATCTCCGCACCTCATGCGAGAAATGCATTGGCAATTTTGATTTTCCAGGATATCATCGTTGTCCCCATGATGTTGATTACGCCGCTGATGGCAGGAGAATCTACCAATATTGTGGTCAGCATATTGGAATTAGTCGGGAAATCCATAGCACTGCTTATCCTCACTTATGTCAGCGCAAAATACATCGTACCTAGACTGATGCACGCCGTCGCTAAGACCAACAGTAAAGAACTTTTTCTTTTAGTTACATTTACCTTGTGTTTTGCCATTGCTTTTTTCACCTCCGAGGCTGGATTATCACTGGCTTTAGGGGCATTTATCGCAGGATTGATTGTGTCCGAATCGGACTACAGCCATCAAGCCACAAGCATCATCCTGCCATTTAGAGAGCTTTTTACCAGCTTCTTTTTTGTATCCGTAGGCATGTTGCTGGATCTCGATTTTTTCTTCAGCAATATTCCTGTGATTCTACTTTTAGTATTCTTGGTATTTATCGTCAAATCCACACTGGCAGGACTGGCGGTGGCTACACTCAAATATCCTCCACGAACTGTCATCTTGACGGGGTTATCGCTTTTCCAAGTAGGAGAATTTGCATTCATTCTGTCGAAAGTTGGGATCTCATACAATCTCTTAAGCGCAGAAACCAATCAATATTTTCTGGCTGTATCCATCGTGTCGATGATTCTGACTCCTTTTGTGATTATCTATTCCGAAGGGATTGCAAGAGGTCTGATGAAATTAATGAATAAAGTAGGCTTACTCTCGAAAATCACACCTGACCTCACGGATACCACTGTGAAAAATCTCGGCTTGGAAAATCACTTGGTCATAATCGGTTATGGAGTGAATGGAAGCAACCTGGCTAAGGCGGCTGCATCAAGCAATATTCCGTTCGTAGTCATTGAGATGAATGCAGCAACAGTAAAGAGAGAAAAGAAGAACGGATTACCGATTCTATTTGGAGATGCCAGTCAAGATCACATACTTGAGACTGTCCATCTCCATCGGGCAAGAGCCTCGGTGATTGCTATCTCCGACAGTACGGCTACTAAGACTATTATTAAAAATATCCGATCGCATTCTGATTCGCTCTATCTGATGGTGCGTACTCGATATGTCAGAGACACATCCGAGCTTCTTGCGCTAGGTGCAGATGAAGTCATTCCTGAGGAATTTGAAACTTCCGTGAAAATCTTTACCCACGTATTACAAAACTTTCTGGTACCAGAAGATGACATCGATCAAATCATAAATCGGATTCGGGCTGATAATTATCAACTATTTAAAGGAGAACTCAAGCTCCCAAAAACTTATCGTCCAAGTAATCTTGCTGATTTCAATATCACTTCACTTCGAATAAACTCAGACAGCAATCGCTTTTTGGGGAAAACTTTATCAGAATTGAATCTTCGCAGGAAGTATGGCATCAATATTTTGGTCATCAAAAGAAGAGACGATTTACTTGAAAGCATTCAGCCAGAAGATATTTTGCGGCAAGGCGACATTTTATACATTCAAGGCAGCCAAACTAATATTGAAGAGTTTCATCAGTTGATAAAATAAAGTATGTAGGAATTTAAATCCATTTCAATCATTTATTCGCCCAATATCATCGGATATGTCACTTGTCTTTGATTTCTATCTCGGACTTTGAGACTTTCAGCATTAGAAGCAGACAGTTTTACGGTGAAAAAACATCTCCCAAAAGCTTTGGCGAACCCTCAATTTCTTAAATTGAATCATACTAAGTCAAAACTCGGAAACATTAGGAAGTTTTTTTATGTTCGAAGCGCACGGCTGATGCCTAAATTATTCGTTTTCTTCCAGAATAAAAATTGCTGGAAAAGACCTCAAAGAACAACTCTGCGACTTTTGCGAATTGTTTATCCTCCTTGTGGTAAAAAACTAAAAATATATTTTCAGACTTCAATATTTTCCTCACTTTCCGACAAGCGGGTAAATGGTGAAAATTTTCTTTTTTGGGAGTTCTCTCCTTCTGGATGATCAAAAAAACCAACTGAAAATACCACCTCTGTTTCTGTATACCCCTTCCAAGCTTTTTCACTACATTTGACATTTCGTAAGTTTCCAAACCAACCCATTGCCAAATGGCCCTCAAAAAAATACAATCTGCCTTAATTTCAGTCTATTACAAAGACAATCTGGAACCAATCATCGCCCTTCTCAAGCAACATGGCGTAAAAATCTACTCCACTGGCGGCACTCAGAAATTCATCGAAGAGCAAGGAGTTCAAGTCATTCCTGTGGAAGATTTGACGAGTTACCCTTCCATCTTTGGAGGTCGGGTAAAGACGCTTCACCCAAAAGTATTTGGAGGAATCTTGTATCGAAGAGATAATGAAGGTGATCTAGCTCAAGCAACCGAGTACGATATTCCGGCGATTGATTTGGTGATCGTGGATTTATATCCTTTTGAGGAAACTGTCGCTTCTGGCGCTTCCGAAGCTGATAGTATTGAGAAAATTGATATTGGAGGAATCTGCCTAATTCGTGCAGCTGCGAAGAATTTCAAAGATGTAATCATCATAGCTTCTAAGGATCAATACTCCGAATTAGAACAAAAACTAGCCACTCAAGATGGTGGATCAACGATGGAAGATCGACGCTATTTCGCAGCTCAGGCTTTCCAAGTTTCTTCGAATTACGATACACATATTTTTAACTACTTCAATCAAGCGGAAAATATTCCTGCTTTGAAAGTGTCTGAAAACAAATCCAAAGCCCTTCGCTACGGCGAAAATCCACATCAGTCGGCATATTTCTTTGGAGATTTGGAAGCACTTTTTGATCAGTTAAATGGCAAAGAGCTTTCGTACAACAACCTGGTAGACGTAGACGCAGCGGTCAATCTTATTGCTGAATTCAAAGGCGAAACGGCTTTTGCAATCTTGAAGCATACCAATGCTTGCGGAGTTGCTTTGGCACCGACCGTAAAGGCCGCTTACCAAAAAGCATTTGCAGCAGATACAACCTCCGCATTTGGTGGAGTTTTGATCACCAATCAAACCGTAGACAAAGAGGCAGCAGAAGAGATGCATTCATTGTTCTTCGAAGTGTTGATCGCTCCCGCTTTTACCGAAGATGCTTTGACAGTATTGAAGGGCAAGAAAAACAGAATCCTTTTAGTTCAGAAAATGGAACTTCCAGGTACCAGAATGATGAAAACTTTACTCAATGGAGTCATCGAACAAGAAAAGGATTTGGCTACAGAAACGAAAGCTGATTTCACTGTAGCTACGAAAAAGACGCCAACTGAAGCTGAGCAAGACGCATTAGTCTTTGCTGCAAAAATCTGTAAGCATACAAAATCAAATACGATTATTCTTTCCAATGATAATCAACTTTTCTCCAGCGGAGTAGGTCAAACCTCCCGTGTAGATGCATTGCTTCAAGCAATTGACAAAGCAAAGGCATTTGGTTTTGACTTGAATGGAGCTGTAATGGCTTCTGACGCTTTCTTTCCTTTCCCGGATTGTGTGGAAATTGCAGGCAACGCAGGAATCACAGCGGTGGTGCAGCCGGGTGGTTCAATCAAAGATCAAGACAGCGTAGATTATTGCGATGCAAATGGAATGGCAATGGTAATGACGGGAGTAAGACATTTTAAGCATTAAATCTAGAGGTTAGATTTTAGAGCCAGGAATCAAGAACTTCGAAGTTTCGTAGGAAGCTTCAGGATTTTAGTAGTTAGTATCAAAACCTTCAAGGTTTCAAAAACCTTGAAGGTCTTTTTTATGATTAATTTCTACCTAATTAGGGCCTTAAAAAGTCTGGATTTTTGTAATTATTTCAAATTCGGAGCACATATAATTTTGATCCATCAATCTTATAGTACAAGGAAATTTGCTTTCTGATCACCGCTTTTTTAACAGATGGAATCTCAGTTAGAGTATACAGCTCTGTATTTATTTGGATCATTTCGATGACAGTATCAATCTCTTTGGGCAAGTTACTAGCAGATTTTTCTGACCACTCTTCAATCAAATAATTAATATTTTCGATTAAATCAGCTTCTGCATCGTTTTGACCTCTTTTTCTTAGCTTATCTGGCTGGCCGATGAAAGATGACCAAAGTACAGGCAATGCTAGTGTTTACCATATATTAAGTCGCTTTTAGCCCTTAACTAGTTCAATTGCGGATATACATATTCTATAATAACTTGATTTGAAATACGTCTATTTTTCACCTTTCTCGTAAATTGGGTAAAACTGAATAAGAAATGGAAACGATCAGAATCAAAGCCTACCCAAAAAACAAAACTCAAATCAAAATCTATTACTGACTTTTTGAGCAAAGAAGGGATTGAATTTAAAATGGTTGGTAAAGAAGAATTTCTGGATTTCTCAGATGAATTGGAATCGAGCTTGGTTCAGGCTAAAAAGATTCAGAAAGAAGAGTTATTTGAGCTTTCCAATGATCACATAGAGGCAATTGATATTGGTCGAAATCAAATCAAAAACGGTCAGATCCAGAATCATTCAAAAGTTATTTCTGAAATGAGAATATGGCTAGAAAGTAAATAGTCTGGTCGAAGTTTGCTTCTAATGAGTTTAAAACCGTTTTAGATTTCTACACCATCCGCAATGGCAGCGCTGAGTAAAGTTTAAAATTGCTAGAGGAAATTGAACAACTGGTTAACTCCTTAGCTGAAAACGAAAATTTGGGAAGATTAACCACCAATAACTTCATTGGGGTCGTCCCTAAGAAATACTACCTTATTTTTTAAGAAGTCAATAATCATCAAATAGAAATAGTTTCATTTTGGGACAATCGTAAAACTCCTGAATGAAGGAAAGTTCTCTAAATTTATAATTCTTCTCAAAACACCCACTTGGTTCAAGAATTCAGACTTGCCTCCTTGCATTTTCAACAAATTAAAATATCTCCAACGTCACTATTCACAAAACCTTTGAGTTTAGAAAAACGGCAAAGGTTAAATTGGTTCTTTCATTTCCCCCTCCAAATCCCCTATTTTACATTCGAATCCAAAATCGGAATAATCCGTAATTGGCACCTCGTATTCGATACTTCGTACTCCCCATGAAACCGCATCATCTTACAGTATACAATACCCTTTCCCGACAGAAAGAAGTCTTCCAAGCCATCAATCCTCCATTCGTTGGGCTGTATGTCTGCGGGCCAACGGTTTACGGAGACGCGCATTTGGGTCATGCACGACCTGCAATTACTTTTGACACTGTCAATCGCTATCTGACACACTTGGAATACCGCGTTCGATATGTTCGAAATATCACTGATGTCGGTCATCTAACCGGAGATGCTGATGAGGGTGAAGACAAAATAGAAAAACGTGCAAAGCTTGAGCAACTCGAACCCATGGAGATTGCTCAGCAATACACGGATTCCTATCATAGGGATATGGCATTGCTCAATACTTGGAAACCCACCATTGAACCTCGAGCCACAGGTCACATTCCCGAGCAGATTGGTTTGGTTGAAGCTATTCTTAAAGAAGGGTTAGCCTACGAAGTCAATGGTTCGGTCTATTTCGACACGCTGAAATACAATGAGAAGACACCCTATGGAAGACTTTCCGGCAGAGTAATCGATGAATTGATGAGCGGAAGTCGAGATTTGGATGGACAGGGAGAAAAGCGAAATGCAGTAGATTTTGCTCTTTGGAAAAACGCCTCTGCCGAACATTTGATGAAATGGGATTCCCCTTGGGGAATTGGTTTTCCAGGCTGGCACCTCGAGTGTACAGCGATGAGTTCGAAGTATCTCGGAACTCAGTTTGATATTCACGGCGGAGGAATGGACTTGATGTTTCCACATCACGAATGTGAGATCGCGCAGGGGAATGCCTGCAATCACAAGGATCCCGCCCGATATTGGATGCATAATAATATGATCACCATCAACGGTCAAAAGATGGGCAAATCGTTGGGCAACTTTATCAATCTGCAGGAGCTATTTACCGGAAATCACAAACTACTGGAGCAGGCCTATAGTCCGATGACCATTCGATATTTCATCCTGACTGCCCACTACCGGTCCACGCTGGATTTCTCCAATGATGCTCTTCAAGCTGCGCAAAAGGGCTATAAAAAACTAATCAATGGGCTTCGAATCGCAAAACTCTTGGTTTTTGAAGCCTCAGAATCTGAGATCGATGTGACACAAGTAAACCAAATACAATCTAGCATTACGTCGGCCTATCGAGCAATGGACGATGATTTTAATACTGCACAAGCGATTGGCCACTTGTTTAATTTATTGAAGAAAATCAATTCGCTTTACACTGGACAGTTGGCTGCTGGAGCTTTGGGCAAAGAAGTATTTGAGTCATTGATTCAGAACTTCATCACCTTTGTGGGAGAAATTTTAGGATTGGTAGAAGAAAAGTCAGACTCACAGGAAGGTATGATCAACCTGCTTTTGAAGATTTACTCCGAAGCTAAAACAGCACGGAATTATGATAAGGTGGACGAAATCCGAACAGGTCTCAAGGCTTTGGGTTTTGTGGTCAAAGACATGAAAGATAAAATCGACTGGGCATATGAAGAATAGGATTTGGATTTTTGGCCTTTTGCTAGTTGGGATAGCTTGTAGCTCGCCTGAGAAGAAAGCAGAATCGGTAATTAAACCTCTGGTAGCCAAACCTTACCCAAAATTCAACCCAGATTCGGCATATGCTTTTATCCAAAAGCAAGTGGACTTCGGCCCCCGGGTGCCCGAAACGGCCGGACATGCAGCGACTAAAGCTTGGCTTCTCAGCAAATTTGAAAGCTTTGGTTTCGAAGTACAAACTCAGGATTTCGAAGCCAAAACATATGATGGATTGACTTGGGATCTGTCCAATATCATCGCTTCCTACAATCCTGAAGCTACGAAACGAATTCTTTTGGCAGCCCACTGGGACACAAGAAGAATCGCTGACAAAGACACCGAGCGACTGGATGAGCCGATTGATGGTGCTAATGACGGAGGATCTGGTGTTGGAGTATTATTGGAAATCGCTCGAACTATTTCATCTCAGGGTTTGAAACCTGAGGTGGGTATTGATATCATTCTGTTTGACGGTGAGGATGATGGTGAGCCCGAGTTTGCAAGTACCCGTGACAATACACAAATCTGGTGGTGTCTTGGCTCCCAGTATTGGTCTAAAAACAAGCATATTCCCAACTACTCGGCCTACTACGGGATTCTAGTGGATTTGGTAGGCGGAAAAGGAGCTCGCTTCTACAAGGAGGGATATTCTCGGAAATATGCTTCAGGGATTTTGAAAAAAGTCTGGGACAATGCGGCTCAGATTGGTCAGGGAGATTTCTTTTTAAATCGAGATTCTCCAGAAATTCTGGACGATCACGTATTTGTAAATGACTGGGCAGGAATCCCGATGATTGACATCATTGAGTTCTCTCCAGATTACGGTTTTGGACACTATCATCATACGCATGCGGATAATATGGAGGTAATTGACCGTCGAACTTTGCAAGCTGTAGGAGAAACTGTTTTATTTACCATTTATCAGGAATAATAGAATTTTCAATGTTTATTGCAACTCAAACAATAGAAGACGATTGCTGATTTTGAATTTTCAATAATTCGTTTGTATTGTAAATAAATCACTCATGAGAAAGGGGCATCAAGTTACGATGAAGGAAATCGCCAAAAAGTTGGGCGTATCCGTATCCACTATCTCCAGAGCACTGCAAGATTCGCCGGAACTCCACATCGAAACCAAGCGGAAGATCGTGGCAATGGCCAAGGAGATGAACTATCAGCCAAATCTGCTTGCGCAAAGTCTTCGAATCAGCCGTACCAATACACTCGGCGTGATTGTCCCAGAAATCACGTCTCACTTTTTTGCCTCGTGCATTAGCGGAATTCAGGATCACGCCATCAAACGTGGCTACAATGTGATGATCTGCCAATCCAATGAATCGCTGGAGCAGGAAATCGCCAATATCAAAACGCTGGTCGCCTCGCAGGTAGATGCCTTGTTGATTTCTCTAAGCCGCGAAACTAATCATTATGAGCACCTTGATGATATCTATAGTCGAGAGATTCCATTTGTCCTTTTTGACAGAGTTCATGAAGAAATGCCTGTATCCAAAATCACCTTCAATGATGTTGGCGGGGCTTATCAAGTGACTAAACATCTAATTGAAACCGGCTGTAAACACATCATGTATGTCTCAGGACCAGCGGATCTATACATTAGCAAAAAGCGAAAAATAGGTTACCTCAAAGCCTTGACAGAATTTGGGATCGATGAAAAGGACGCAATGATCAAAGTCACTGATCTAACTTTGGAAGGCAACCTTAAAGTAGCTCAGGAAATCATCGACATGAATCCGCGCCCCGATGGAGTCTTTTGCATGATTGACCCTTTAGCAGTTGATGTGCTTACACACTGGAAAAGTGTTGGAATTCAAATTCCTCAGGATATTGCTTTGGCAGGATTCACCAATAATCCTACCTCAGCTGTAGTGGAACCTCCACTGACCACCGTTTCTCAACCTGGCTATGAAATGGGTAAACTAGCCGTCAATCACCTTCTGGATCAGCTTGAGGGTTTGGCCTCCGATGATCCGATTTCAATTGTATTGGAGACGACTTTAGTTCCTCGTAAATCCACTAAGTCTATTCTTTGATGCAAGTAAAGCTTACCGCTATTTTTCAGGAGTTTTTTGAAAGTCAGCCTTTGATTGCATTTGCGCCCGGCCGGATTAACTTGATCGGCGAGCATACCGATTACCAAGAAGGTTTTGTATTTCCCGCAGCTGTAGCCCAAGGAATATACGTGGCGATTCAGAGAAATAACCTTACATTCTGCAGGTTGTATTCCCTCGATTTTGAAGAAGAATTTACCTTTTTACTGGATGCTATTTCTCCCAAAAAAGGGCATTGGGCAAACTACGTGATGGGAATGCTCAGTCAATTGAATCAGGCAGGATTTGCTCCTCTAAATTTCGATATGGTAATAGCAGGCACGATCCCCGTTGGTGCGGGACTTTCCTCCTCCGCTGCGCTTTCCATCTCAATTGGTACCGCCATCACTTCGCTTTTCGACTATCAAGTATCCAAAAAGTCACTCGTCCTATATGCTCAAAAATCAGAGCATCTCTACGCCGGAGTCAATTGTGGAATCATGGATCCTTATGCTTCCGCTTTTGGAGAAAAGGGGCATGCCCTACTCTTGGATTGCCGAACCAATACACATGAATCCATCCCGATAGATCTGAAGGAATATCAATTGATCCTGGTCAACAGCAAAGTCAAGCACAGTTTGGCAGATTCTGCCTACAACGAACGGAGGCTCGCATGTGAGGAAAGTGTCAAGACTCTTAAAAATGATTTTCCAAAAATCACTACCCTTCGAGATATCGGGCTTTCTGATTTGGAAAAGGCTGAAGAAATGCTTTCTCAGGAGCTTTTTCGAAAAGCCAAACATGTCATCACAGAAAACAATCGGGTGACTGAGGCAGGAGAATTGCTTATAAAGGGAGATTTGGTTGCCTTCGGCAAACTGATGAACGCCTCTCATGAAAGTCTCAGTAAGGATTTTGAAGTAAGTTGCGCCGAGTTGGATTTTTTGGCTGAAAAAGCTCAATCCTTGCCAGAGGTATTAGGGTCGCGGATGATGGGCGGTGGTTTTGGTGGCTGTACCTTGAATGTGGTGAAGTCAGAGTTTCTGGACGATTTTAAAAAGTTGATTCTAGAAAGCTATCAGGCCGCATTTCAAATTGAGCCTGATTTCATACAGGTGACGCTTACTGATGGAGCATCGGTGATTTATTCTTGATTACTTTCGAAGTAAATGTTCTCTTTAAAAACAGTTTTTTTTAGAAAACACCTAATGCGGGCAGTGAACCAAAGTAAATAGCTTTTTTGAGTGGGCACTTTTGGAATACATTGGAATTCGTACCTTTTATATTATTAAAATATCAGATTCATTAGTCAATATTCTTTCATTTTAGACTATTCTGAGAATTATCTTTAAAAATTTTAGTTTTCAATGCAAATTATCCTTTTAATTAATCGACTTTTGACTTTCGGCAAACCGCAGTAGGCGCTTACTGAATCAGCCCACTATGGGATTTATAAGCAAATAATTTAATGGATTATAAGTCATAAAAGGGCAAACCGAAATCAGATTAATTAAAAAAATTATGTGTGTCCGTTTTGTTACGCATAGCCAAATTTATTGCTGATTTGATATGATAAATCCCCCCTGACCCTTTGAAAAAGCGGGGAATTTGATCCGATTCCAATCAAGATTTTGACATGCACTTATGAGGATATACACATGTAAAGAAAATTGAATTTACTTCAGAATTATTTTTTGAACAGATACTTAATCTAATCCTCTGGTAGAAGTGCTTTTTCAATATGGCGTAAGTACCAAAATAGGAATTGGCTATTTGATTATCATTGAGAAAATACTACCAGTAACATTCTTCTCCTAAAAAAATATAAAGAACGCATCATTCGTCAAAAGACATCCTATAACCATCATCCTATCTCAAAAATAAATTAATAACCGTCTAGCAATCAATTCACCCCGTATTTCAGTTAGCCAAGTAATAGTCTCTATTAAATACCTATTTTGCCCAAAATATTTAAACCTATGTATTTCCCAAAAAACCTAAGAAGCATCACCCTACTTCTAATGATTTCGATACTGGGACTTTGGAGCTGTCAAAACAAACGATCCGGAGATCCTAAAGTATTGATTTTCAGTAAAACTTCAGGATATCATCACACATCTATTCCCGCCGGAATAGATGCGATCCAAAAATTGGGTTCAGAGAATGGCTTCGCAGTGGACACCACCACCAATTCAGAGCTATTTACGGAGGAAAATCTCAGCCAGTATTCTGCTGTTATCTTCCTTAGTACCACAGCTAATGTGCTTAATAACTATCAGGAAGCTGAATTTGAGCGCTATATTCAATCTGGAGGCGGATTTGTCGGCGTTCATGCTGCTGCTGATACTGAATATGAATGGAGCTGGTACAACAGTCTTGTTGGCGGTTACTTTGCGGATCACCCGGGAATCAACGACCCCAATCCAAATGTGCAGCCAGGCCAAATTAACGTGGTCGACGCAACTAATTCATCCACCTCTTTCCTTCCTTTAAAGTGGGAACGAACTGATGAATGGTACAGCTACAAGAAAATGAATTCAGATGTCAACGTTTTATTGACTTTGGATGAAAAATCCTATCAAGGCGGTTTGGATATGGGCAAGCATCCTATCGCTTGGTACCATGACTACGATGGAGGTCGGGCTTTTTATACAGGTGGTGGGCATACGGATGAATCCTTCAAAGAAGAATTATTCCTGAAGCATTTGCTGGCTGGGATTCAATATACCATAGGTGACAATTTAGAATTAGACTTTTCGAAAGCGATCACGCAGTCCGTTCCGGATGAAAATCGCTTCACCAAGACCTCATTTGCGGTTGGTGAATTTACCGAGCCTACGGAAATGACGATTCTTCCAAATTTAGATATTCTAGTCGCCCAACGAAGAGGTGAGATTTTGCTTTTTGATGGAGATACAAAAGAGGTGAAAGAAGTCGCCACATTGGATGTGTATTGGAAAACTGACACTAAAGGCGTCAATGCTGAAGAAGGATTAATGGGAATCCAAAAGGATCCGAATTTTGATGAAAATGGCCATGTATTCGTTTTTTATGCTCCAACTGGAGAGGATTGGGTGAATCGCCTTTCTCGCTTTACATTCAAAAACGATACCTGGGATATGGCTACCGAGGTAGTCATTTTGGATGTTGCCTCGCAACGAAATATTTGTTGCCATACCGGTGGTTCAATTGCTTTTGACAAGGATGGAAATCTATTCCTTTCGACTGGTGACAACTCCACACCATTCAACCAAAATGAATCTGAATACATTCTTAACGGCTATGCTCCACTTGATCAAAGACCTGGAAGAGAGCAGTGGGACGCAAGAAGATCTTCTGGAAACTCAAACGATTTGAGAGGAAAAATCCTTCGAATCAAGGTAAATCCGGACGGAAGCTATGAGATCCCTGAAGGGAATCTTTATGCTGAAGGAACAGAGGGAACACGACCTGAGATCTTTGTGCAGGGAAACAGAAATCCATATCGTATCTCAGTAGATCAGAAAAAAGGTTGGGTGTATTGGGGCGAGGTAGGTCCAGATGCGCGTCTGGACAGTATAGACACCCGTGGTCCGAGAGGCTATGATGAGGTGAACCAAGCACGTCAGGCAGGCAACTTTGGCTGGCCATACTTTGTAGGAAATAATTATCCATACCATGAATTTGAATTTGCAAGTGGCACTCCAGGAGTGGCATTTGACGTGATGAAACCAGTGAACAATTCTCCAAATAATACCGGAATGAAAGAGCTTCCAGCAGCACAGCCTGCATTTATTTGGTATCCATATGCCGATTCCCCAGACTTCCCAGCTTTGGGATCAGGCGGAAGAAATGCGATGGCAGGACCAGTTTATTATTCGGATTTATATACCGCTGACGCCAAGTTCCCGGATTATTACAATGGCAAACTGTTCATCTACGATTGGATCAGAGGTTGGATCAAAGCAGTGACAATGGATGAAAATGGTGACTTCTCTAAGATGGAGCCCTTTATGGCAGGCACCAAATTTAATGCCCTGATTGATATGGAAATGGGACCAGATGGCAAAATGTACATTTTGGAATACGGCAATGGCTGGTTTGCCAAAAATCCGGATTCGGGACTTTCGAGAATTGACTTTAATGGAGGAAATCGCGCTCCTGTAGTAACTGAAATCAGCGCAGATAAAACTTCTGGAAAAACACCATTGAAAGTAAACTTTAATGCCACTGCTACTGATCCTGAAAAAGATGCCTTGTCTTATACTTGGGATTTAGGAAATGGAAAAACAGAAACCACCACAGACCCATCATTGAGCTATACCTTCAACGAAATCGGAGAATACGAAGTCAAAGTAACTGTAAATGATCCTTCAGGATTGACAGGTAGCAGTTTGGTGGCTAGTGTTTATGCAGGAAATATCGCACCAACCGTAGCCATTGAGATCTCAGGAAATAAATCCTTCTATTTCCCCGGCAAGCAAGTAGCCTATACGGTCTCAGTAGCTGACGAAGATCATCCAAACGCTGAAAATGACCTTTCCACACTTTATGTATCGGCAGATTACCGTGAAGGAGTCGATATGGCTGAGGCAGATATGGGTCATAAAGTCATGACCGATGCGATGGTGGGGAGGTCACTGGTATCTTCGCTGACTTGCAAGACCTGTCACAAAGAATCCGAAGCTTCCATTGGGCCTGCTTACACAGAAGTAGCCAAAAAATACTCTGATAAAGATATCGCTTACCTACAAACCAAAATCATGAATGGTGGCGGAGGAGTCTGGGGTGAGACGGTAATGCCAGCAAATCCAAACTTGAAAGCTTCAGAACTGAATGCTTTGATCAGCTATATGCTATCGTTGGATGGAGCAGCAGCTAAACCAAGTCTGCCAGCTTCCGGTATGATTAGTCCTACTCAAGGTAAAGCGGCATCTGTTGCCGGAGCAATGGTATTAACTGCATCCTACACCGATCAAGGTGGAGACGGTATAAAACCTCTATCTGGATCAAGTTCAGTTTATCTGATGAACAATACGGTTGATTTAGGGAACGCAGTGGAGTTGAAAGACTACAGTTCTATGAGCTACGGAGGAATGAATTTATTGATAGTGCCAAAGACAGTAGGGCAATTTGCAATGAAGAATATCGACCTGACAGATATCGGGTCTGTAATACTGATGACAGCCTCCACAGAACCAATGGAAGAAGATATGATCTTTGAAATATATCTGAATAGCCCAACTGGCACTAAAGTGGGTGAGGGTGTATTTAGCCAAGGGCAAGTGACGGTAGATGAGCGAGGAACCTACAACAAACCGTTTATGATCCCGGTAACTGCCTCAGCTGACGGGAAAATGCATACACTTTATGTGACTAGCAAAACCAAAAACGGCGGTGACCCTGGCACCTTTATCTTGGCAGGAATGACCTTTATGCCGAAGTAAATTGGATGATATATAATAATTGAAAAGCCAATTCCAGAGATGGGATTGGCTTTTTTCGTGAAGATCTTTTTTAACTTTGAAGAGGGTCGGAGCGTAGAAAAGCTTTTTTTTACTACATAGTCACAAAGGAAAATATAAATAATGGAGAGTTTTGCACCGACGTTAGTGTCCTCACTCACGGATTCAGGATGACATTCCAGTAGAATTGTTTATAGCTCACTGCAAACTGTATCACTGGCTACCTATAGTATACCAAACATTCGAGGTCGATCAGCTTTATTTTAAAATCAAAGGCTCTATACAATACCTAAAAGGTAACTTTGAGCCATTTGCAAAACCTTCGTATCCTCGGTGGTTTAAAAAGATGCTGAATACAAAAACCTTCGAGGTCATACTGACCTCAAAGGTTGATGTTATTTATTTTAAAGGCGAATAAGGCAAAGTTTTAAACATCACTGCATCGATTTTTTCCACGATTTTGCCGGAAGATTCTGAAGCGTCTCTGGCCTTAAGCCATTCTGGATCTTTGACAAATGCTGCAAATCCAGAATCAAAACTTCCCTGATCTTTCGCTCCAAGTAAATAAACCAATTTTGGCTGCGAATCCTCTTTCTCCACAGTCATCCAATAAGGATAGTTTCTCAGACCCTGCTTCTCAAACAGGTCTTGTGTATGATCACGGAATCGGGCTTGGATATTTGGAACTTTCCCATTCAACATAAAGTAGGTTCTCATCTGTATCACACCACTAGACAAAGGTATTGGATTACTATTCAAGCCCGGAGCAAGTACCATGAAGGTCTGATCAACGCTTTTCACCAACCCCCCATTCACCTCGGAGTCAGCTTTTGCTTTTTTCCAAGTCGGATCATTGCCAAATTCAGCCCACATCCGATCTCGAGATTTTTCATCAGGATATCCCAAAATATAGGTCATGGAATTATCCGCATTTTCTGCAGGTACGAAGTAGGCAATGTTTTCCATCCCAGCTTTTTTAAACAGCTTCATCGTATGATTTTCAAATCGATTGAGCAAGTCCTGAAGTTTGCCTTCATTGGCGTAGTATTTTCGGACTTCGAAGTAGGTTGATTTCATATCAGAGTCTTGCTGTGCAAACGCGGTAAAAGGCAGAAAGAATGCCAATAGACAGATTAATAGATTTTTCATGATTTTTAGGTTTGGGTTGGAAATACTGAAGTTAATTCAAATTTACGGGATGTCTTTTCAATAGGTGTAGGTGTTGGATAAGTCGTTGTTTTAAGCTTTCCATGACTTCCAAAGTCCAGGACTCAATACAAACACAACGGTCAACAAGCCAAAAGTCTCCCGGCTTTCTTCCATTTGTTGCGTTTTCATGGTAAGGTCTTTTTGAACCCATTCTTGAGAAATCCAATCTCCCACCCCACCCGGAAAGAAATAAATTGCTCCTAATAGACAAATCATCACCACCAATGTGAGTGGGAACTTCGGGAAAACCCCTCTCGCTCCCAACAAGCAGAATATCCCTGCTACAGCATAGATACTCACCCAAACTTCGGGATCAGGATCATTGAACTGCCAATAAGCAAAGAGCGTGAAAATTAATGCCCATGCACCAAAGAAAATTTTAATGAATTTCATAGATCAGATATATTCTCAAACTTACATGAATTCAAACAAAAAAATTTGATTCAAAGTAGCTACATTTCTTACATAACACACCTATTTCTTGCTGATCAAATGTTTTTCCCTTAAGTCTCAAAAATAATTGTTGAGTATTGTTCTAATTTTAGCTGTTATAATTCAAGTATCTGGTCAACCTGAAATCAAATTACCCGCGGTTCGGGATAGCATCAGTATAAAGTACCCCATTATTTTCTTTGAAGATACCGTAGGCTATTTATCCAGCACTATTGGTGCTTTTACTGCCGAAGAAAGATCCGAACGAATCAATAGACGGTTAAGTGTTCTTCTGAAAGCAGACCAATTTGATACGACAACACTTAGTATTCAGATTGAAGATCAGAAGGTGATTATTATTCATAATAAAGAAATCTTAGGAATCATCACCGCTACTGACACGAAAGCCGATAGTTTGGATCAATCTCAGATTGCAGTGACCCTAATTGCCAACTTAAAAAAAAGTCACTTGGCTAATTATGCATCATTTACGCTTTTTGCAAATCTGATTCGCACAGGAATGCTTTTGGGAATTTTGATTGGACTATTCTTAATGGTGAGGTTATTAAACCTCGGGTTTAATCGTTTGATCGAATGGATATTAAATAAATGGCAAGACTACTTCTCTGGAATTAAGATTAAAAACTATCAATTCTTGACAAAAGAGAAATAGGAAAATCTTCTCAGAATCATCATGCAAGCAATAAAAGTGGGATTGATTGTTTTGCTCCTTTGCGTGTCCTTACCGTTGATTTTCAGCATATTTCCAGCTAACAAAGGCCTTGCAGGTTTGCTGCTAAGCTACATTACGGATCCACTTTGAAGTATTTTCAACGGGCTTATAGGCTACCTACCGGAGTTGTTTATGATCCTTGTGATCTCAGTCGTGACGTATTATGTAACTAAATTTTTTAGTTTTATTTCTCGCGAAATCGAGCATGGAGTGATTACTATTCCAGGTTTCTATCCTGACTGGGCCAAACCCACTTTCAACCTATTGAAAGTAATTCTTATCGCTTTTGCCTTCATTGTGATTTTTCCCTATTTGCCTGGATCAGAATCTCCTGCTTTTCAGGGTGTAAGCGTATTTTTGGGATTATTGATTTCTCTGGGATCATCCTCTGCGATTAGCAACATTATCGCTGGGTTAGTGATCATCTATATGCGTGCTTGGCGAAAAGGAGATCGCGTTAAAATCGGGGATGTCACCGGTGATGTAATCGAAAAAACTATGTTGGTTACCAGAATTGGTACTGTCAAAAATGAAGAAGTTACCATTCCCAACGCATCAATTCTTAACGGTAATACAATAAATTACACCAATGCAGGAACTTCCTCGGGTTTGATTCTGCATACTACTATTACGATCGGCTACAATATCCCGTGGAGACAAGTTGATGAACTCCTGATAACCTCAGCGGTAAGTTGTGATATGATATTAAAAGACCCAAAACCCTTCGTGCTTCAAACTAGTCTGGATGACTTCTATGTCAGCTACCAAATTAACGCATTTACTAAAAATCCTGAAAAATCTGCATTGATCTATTCAAATATGCATGCAGCGATTCAAGATGCTTTTACCGATGCAAAAGTGGAGATTATTTCACCTCACTATAGGACCGAACAAGATGGAAACACACTTACAATTCCTCCCACCTATTTATCAAAGGATAAGCCTTAATTCAGTTACTTCATGCTCCAAAATTCGCTTAAGGCACAAATGTACACTGCGAGCAAAGAATCTGATCTAGAAGAAATCCCACTCCTGCAACGAAAAAATCTAGCACAAAACGTATCTGAAGAAGAAAAATTGGATCAGGGATTCGTGATGGTTTCACATCAGTTATCAGATCTCCAGAATTTTTCTAAATATGCTCCTCAATTGATCTTAAAGACAGACAAAAAGGTTGTAGGCTATCTTTTGGCAATGAGTAAGTCTCTTAGAGAAACTGTGCCCATGCTGAAACCCATGTTTGAGCAGATCGATAAAATCACTTACTCAGGAACAGAAGTTCGAGATTCCAATTATCTAATCGTTGGTCAAGTTTGTATAGGAAAGGGATTTCGTGGATTGGGTTTGATTGATAAGATGTTCACGGAATACAGAAGGCTTTTCGAAAAAGAATTTGATTATGCAATCACAGAAATAGTTACTACAAACAGCCGCTCAATTAGAGCACACCTCCGGGTAGGTTTTCAAATCATTCATACGTTCCAAGATGAATTTCAGGAATGGCATATTGTACTTTGGGATTGGCGAAAATTAAATGAAAATGATGATTCTTTTAAATCCCAAACTTAATCCTTAGATTAAATTAATGGAAAGACCTGTTTTGAAAATTGAGTTGAATTTTCTGGATTGGGTAAAGGAAATTATTGCCGCCTCCAGCGTATTAGGATTGTTTGGCATATTGATTTTCTACTTCCCCGATCTTCCTGATAAAATCTTTGCTCATTTCAATGCTGCCGGTGAGGTAGATCGGTTTGGTTCAAAAGCATCCATATGGGTTTTACCAATTGTAAGCGTATTACTTTACCTAGGATTGACAGGCTTAAACCAATTCCCACACATTTACAATTATCCAGTAAGGATTACAGCAGAAAATGTTTACCCTCAGTACCGAATAGTGAGCAAAATGATCCGAACTTTGAAAACAGTAATCATGATTTTTTTCTTTTACACAATTTACATGACTATTCACATTGGGCTTGGAAATCACGATGGATTAAAGGGCTAGGCTTTGCCGATATTTTTATTAGCACTTTTTTGGACATTGGTATTTTATATTGCGCAATCCATTCCAAATCGGTATTAACCTGAATTATATAAGTTTTCATCTTCGGGAACTTCGGAATAGAGCTATTTTAGTTTTTCGGCACCTAATAAAATTGTAACCTACCACAAAGGGTAAGTCCTAGATTATTGACTCGGACTATCAACTCAGTGCGAGTACACCTCAGTGTAGGTTTTCAAATCATTCATACATTCCAAGATGAATTTCAGGAATGGCATATTGTTCTTTGGGATTTACGAAATAAAGGCACTGGTCCTGAAAAATTATCCAGAAATGTAAAAATTTGAATTCAGCTAGTTTTGACAAATCCACACAGTATTACCTCATCGCTTTACTTAGCACGTTTTAAAGCGAATTTGGAAAGGAGGACTGGTTTACCTTCAGGTCAGAAACGAGGTTAAATTTTTAATCAGCAATGAAACTGTTTTGGGTAAGGACAAAAGTATGATTTGTGAAAAATTCCTCACAATCAACCAGCTTATTGGGCTAAAATCCACAAGAATTGATCTTTACTCTACATAATAAATAACTATCAAGTCCAAAGCTAGTTAATGATATAGAATGTATTTGGTTAACTAACAATATTAACCAAATCAGAGCCAAAATTATACCTACAATAATATTATGGAAAATTTAAATGCAATCGGTCTAGATACCACAAAGTCTGCCGAACTGGCAGATAAACTAGGTGAGCTTCTTGCCAATTATTCAATCTTTTATCAAAATACAAGAGGATACCACTGGAATATCAAAGGAGAAAAGTTCTTTGAACTTCATGTAAAGTTTGAGGAACTCTACGATGAATTGCTGATTAAAATTGACGAAATCGCTGAGCGAATTTTAACGCTGGGCCATGCTCCAAATCATAAGTACTCTTATTACAAAACCATTTCGAGCATAGAGGAAAGTAACGAAGTGTCTGACGGGCAACAGGCGGTATCAAACATTTTAAGCTCATTGAAGTCTATCATAACCTTACAACGCTCACTTCTTGAATTATCAGCTGATGCTGGGGATGAGGGAACCAATGCATTGATGAGTGATTATGTCAGAGGACAAGAGAAATTAGTTTGGATGTACTCTTCTTATTTGAAAAAATAATTACTCCTGTATTTGAGATTTAATTGATCGGTTTAAAGTAAAACCATCAAGAACTTACATTAATCACCTCCTATGATTCTCATTGGAGGTGATTTTTTTTATGGCAAGACCCTTTTTTTGACCACCAGTAAGTACTTTACCAAACTAACTCAGCTTCTTACCCTTGCTGGAAAGCAGTTGCTCGTCTACCGAATTAGGCTCGTTAATTGAGCAAGAAATACCCTATTCTATAAGACTACGAGAATTAGCTGACTATTCATCTTAGCAACCATTCTCCCACTCTTCTTCCCAATCCTTCCGCCTTCAATAAAAAAATCTCATTTATAGGTTTTCCCTCAAATGCTCCTTCGCCTGTAATTGCCGAAGCTCCAAATGCGGCTTCAAGTTCGTCCCCTCCCACTATCACCATGCCATGGATCATCATGGCGCGAATCATAGTGAACATAACCGCCTCTTCACCGATCGAAAAACCTCCGCCAGTAACAAACACAGCCCCAATTTTATCCTTCAAGGGTCTACCCTCAAATGGCCAAGAATTGATAAATCCTAACACTTGGGGAGGCGGATTAGCATTGTAAACTGGTGAACCCAATATAATTGCATCTGATTCCAGCAAATCGACAGGCGTAACTTGATCGATAGATCTTAAGCGTACACTAATTCCGCTCACTGATTCTGCTCCTTTGGCCACCGCCTCAGCCATAGTTTGAGTATTACCTGATAATGAATAGTAGGCAATCAAGACAGTTGGTGTAGTTTGGGAGAAAGCCACCTCGCATTGGATCAAGAATACCATCGCCAAAAATAATCCCTTATACATTTTCATATCCTTTCGTTTTCTTTAAATCTAAGGTATTACATTCCGACTAGTTCAATGCATCTGGATCCAAGAAAGGACACTTACGATTCTATTTGACAATAAAAGAAGTTCCAAGCACCAGTCATCAAAGTTATCCATCCTGCCAATTCAATATTCCACATAGTCTCCTACTGCCATTTCCAGTAGGCATATTTTCAGCGGATAATTTTTTTTTCAAGACAGTACGCCTGCACTCAAATTAAAACGGTAGGAAAAGGCTATCGAACCTTCGCCAACTTTAGAAGCGCAATTCTGTTTTTCCATGGTGGTTTAGATCCATATCCCCACTAACTTAAGGGTACAACCCACTGGCTTATAACCTGATCAAATAGCTTTTCCAATTTGAAGATTACTATATAAATCTTTCACTCGAAAAGGCTTCCACTACTACTGCCGTATTTGAATGGATTACTCAAAACTACAGTTCCTCCAATATTTTAATGCCAGTTTTTATTGCCTTGTGGATTAGGCTCTTCTTTCCAAAACATAAGTATAATTTCTTCGAAATCCTGACCCTTTTATGTTTCGTCATGGCTATGGGAATGTTGTTATTCGCATTTTTTGAAATTTTCGATAGCTTTGTTAATTTGAAAATAATAAACAAAGGATTCCTTATTATAATCATATCCAAGTCTTGAGCCATCATTCAATTCTTTGACAGACAGAAATACTTCAATTACATCAAAACCTTTCTTTCCTACATTTTTGGATTGATCAGATATACCGTAGCAGTGCTAGCAATCGGATATTTGACTGATTTGTTGGTTTAAAAATTTCAGGAAAAGCTTAACTAAATTAAAAAATGATTGGATAAGTTTGGCTTTTGGAGAAGTCAAAACCCTTAAAAAGGTTGTGTGGAAAATTCTTAAATTTTTCGCTTTTCAGTCCTCAAAACAAAAAACGGGAAACAATTCTTGCGAATGCTTCCCGTCTCACAAATTGAAAACCATAGTTCTCAAACTGCGTCAAGCTACTGTTCAAAGTTATCCTCAGTTGCCCAAGTCAATGTTCTTTCTATCATGCCGCGCCGAAACGCATGTCCCATTAGAGTTCTCCTGTATCGCATTTCTGCAGTTGCCTGTTTCAGCCATTTCCCGAAGGATTTTGACCATTCATGCCAAGAGTCTCAATGTCCAATAAAGGACATCTTTCATGGGCCGATCTGTTATTGCACTTCTGCGGTGAACCGTTGCAAACTACTGGAATTAACCATGCGTTCCTTTGTGCTCGATCGCTTCTTCTCCGAAGAGATTCAGCCAGTCGACTAATCGTATATTCACTTCTGGAGTTGCCTCTCTCAAAAAACGATCGCTCATCTTTCCTTCGTGTACGAAAATTTGAATCCATCCAAAGACTTTTTCAAACTCAACCCAATCGTTTTAGCACTTCTGCGATATCTCGTCTCAGAAATTTACCCTAAAATAAATAACCCTTTGTGCCTGATCTCAAACTTTCAAATTAGAACTCGGAATCGTATTCCCGACTTTTTATCTATTACTTGATGATTTAAATTTGGGATAAAAAATTACTGATTCCAAAAAAATAACTAATTACTTCTCCACAATTTTCCCCCAAATAATCAGCTGTAAAAACACAACTTATAAACCTTATTATGATTTTTATCCACATATATAAACGTTGTACAGTCCTTAAGAAGCGAATTACAGACTTTTACCTAACTCACATTTCTATTCATCGCTATTTCTCGTATTTTGAGTTTAAGTTTCTATACCCAAACCAAAATCTCCTACCCTATGACTGATCGTCGCACCTTTATCAAATCTACAGGATTCTTCGCCGGTGGTCTTTGGCTGGCTCCTTCTTTACTTCAGGCCAAGCAAAGTATCGCTGCAAGTGACCAAATCCGAGTAGCACTGATAGGTTGCAATAACATGGGATTTGGAATCCTTCGCCATCACCTCGCAATTCCAGCTGTGGAATGTGTAGCTCTTTGTGATATAGACCAAAATGTACTCAATCGAAGAATTGCGGAAGTGGAGTCTACAACTGGTAAAAAACCGGATCGCTACAGCGACTTTAGAATTTTACTGGAACGTAAGGACTTGGATGCGGTAATCATTGGGACTCCCGATCATTGGCACTGTCTGATCGCTGTTGCCGCATGCCAAGCTGGGAAGGATGTGTATGTGGAAAAACCGATGGCAAACACCATAGGTGAATGTGATTTGATGGTCAATGCAAAAAATCAGTACAGTCGAATCATGCAAGTCGGTCAGCAGCAACGATCGGGTCAAGCTTTTATCGAAGCTAAAGATTTAGTCAAAAGTGGCTATATCGGCAAAATAAGAAAGGTGAATATCTGGTCAAACTTTAATTATGGACTTGGAAACTTGATCAAGCCTGCGACTCCGGTACCGGAAGGGGTGGATTATGATTTTTGGCTGGGTCCTGCGACTTCCAGAACTTTCAACCCAAATCGCTTTCATGGAAGCTGGCGACATTTCTGGGACTATGGCGGAGGGTTGATGTCTGACTGGGGAGTACATTTATTAGACATGGCGATCTGGGTAGAAGAAAATCCGGCTGTCCCTTCCCGAGTGTTAACCTACGCCGCTAATGTCAACAAAGAGAATCGGGATCGAGACACCTTCGACACTATGAATGTCCTATATCCAAAACAAGACTTTTTAATTAATTATGACATGAACGGTGGACTACAAACGGGGCCCTATGGCAAACCTTACGGAATCGGATATGTCGGCGAAAAAGGTACGCTGGTAGTCAATCGTGATGGGTATGAAATCTATCCAGAGTGGGATCCGGAAGCAAAAGCTCCAAAAATAGAAGCCAAGAAACTGGCAGGAATGACTGAAAGTCACAATCTCCATGTGGCAAATTTTGTAGAATGTATCAAAACCCGAAATCAACCTATTTGTCCCCCAGAGGCTGGAAGAATTGCCGCCTTGCATGCACATATCCCAAATATCGCAGCGCAAATTGGAGTGGAAGAACTAATCTGGGATGAAGCAAAGCGAATGTTTACCAATAGCTCAGCTGCCAATGAATTGATTTGGCCAAAATATAGAGCACCTTGGACTTTACCGAATATCTAGCTTGCTACTTTAACCTGATTCGCATCAAATGCATATCTGCTGTGATATATAAATACTTTTCCTCTGCATCAAACGCACAGTTTGCGGTAGCTTGGCCTGTCTCGATAGTGCCCAGATGCTTTCCTTCTGGACTAATAATCAACACCCCTCCAGGCCCGGTGGCAAAAAGAACTCCTGAGGAATGAACTTTCAGGCCGTCTGGAAGGCCTTTCCGCTTCGGAGAAATCATGTTGGTCACATCAAAAAGTATTTTCCCGCTGAGCACATCACCGGCCTGATTCAAATCGTAGGCATAATAGCGCGCTTTCTCTACATCTGACTGCGCAATGTAAAGTGTTTTTTGATCCGGACTGAGCGCAACTCCATTGGGGCGACTGAGACTATCAATCTCTAGAGTTAGCTCTCCGTTTTTAAGACGATAAACACCTTGGAAATCCAGTTCCTTTTCATCCCACTCATCCAAACCGTAAGGTGGATCTGTAAAGAATATCGAGCCATCGGAATGAACCACCAAATCATTTGGGCTATTCATTTTTTTTCCATTCCATTCAAAGGCTAAGGTTTCGTACGCTGGATAGGGATCTTGTAGCGAGTTCTTGAGTCTACCTACTTGACGCATTCCATGCTGACAAAGCAGCAGATTACCAACAAGATCCAAAGCAAGACCATTAGATCCGGGTTCTCGTTTATCCTTTCGCTCCCCAAAGTATCCTGAAGGCTCCAAGAAAACGGACAGGCTATCCTGCTCGGACCAGAGATAGATTCTATTTGCCGGCACATCAGAAAAGATCAATGCCTCTTGATCTTCCAACCATAGTGGCCCTTCAGACCAATCGAAGCCGGATGCTAGAATTTTTATTTTGGCATCTTCCGGAATTAAAGTATTGATCAATTGATCAATTCGATCGACAGAGCCAACAGTTTCGTAGCGTTCTGAGGATATCATGGATTCAGTTTTTTTGCCCGACAAAGTACAAGCTGTTACAAAAACCAAAATGGAGATAGCAGTGGGATTTTTCATGACTTTCTATCTAGAAGGAAACCGAATTTAAATCAAAATCTCTTCCACTGGCTTTAATAATCGGCATAGGAGCTTTTGTCTCAAGCAACCAATCTTTCAATTCTCCCCAAAGTTCCTCGGCTTTCTCCAGATGAACGCTTGCCAGATTCTTGGCTTCTGAATCATCTTCTGTAATCCGGTAAAGCTCTTTCTCCCCACTTTCATAGAAAAAAACCAGCTTCCAATCTCCCTTTCTAATCGCACTGGAAGGCCGACCCATCTGATTGGAAAAGTGGGGATAATGCCAAAAAATAGCGCGCTCTTGGATTTCCCCGCCTTTCAAAAGCGGTAAGATGCTTTGCCCATCTTCCTGAATTCCTTCATCGCCTAGAATATCTTTGATAGTTGCAAAATAGTCTGTATTGGAGAAATAGGCTTCGACCTCTTTTCCTTTCATCAATTTTCCCTTCCAATAAAAAATTGCGGGAATTCGAATTCCTCCCTCATAGGCATGACCTTTCCATTTGCGAAGCGGAGACAAATCAGTAGGAATAGGTCCCAATTCAGGTAAACCAACTCCGCCATTGTCCGAAGTGAAAATAACGAGGGTGTTTTCCAAATCACCTTTTTCTTCCAAAACAGCGAGCATGGCCCCCACTCCATCATCTACACTTTCTATCATTGCTGCATAATTTGGATTATACTTCCCCGCAAATTTCTCGTACTTGAAAAAATATTTCGCCAATTTATCTCCCCGAGGCACAAGCAAAACGTGAGGCGCAGAATAACTCATGAAGAGGAAAAAAGGCCTTTCTGACTCTTGCTTTTTTAAAAACTCTAATCCGTAATCTGTCAGCCTGTCTGTCAAATAATAGGTACCATCGTCTTGGAATTGCTTTTCAAAACCGTCTTCTGCAATTGAATAGTTGTAATAATCCAGACCGTTTTTACTTATCATTCTGGAGTGATCAAAGCCCTGCTCCCATGGAGATTGACCTTTCTGATTTCCCAGATGCCATTTTCCCACAAAGACAGTTTCGTAGCCTTTAGTCTTTAGATACTCTGCCAATGTGAATTCAGAACCATCCAAGCCCTTAGTCCAATCTGCGGGCGGATCAATATTCGAGTTTTCATCTTTGCGCTCGCCCACCAGAAAGTTGGTCAATCCTACCCGAGCAGGATGCTTTCCCGTGAGCATGGCAACCCGTGAAGGTGAGCAAACTGGGCTGGCAGAATACGCCTGGAGAAATTTGATCCCTTGCTTTGCCAGACTGTCCAAGTGTGGAGTTTCGTTATAAGGATTCCCGTATGCTCCCAGATCTGTATAGCCCAGATCATCTGTGAGGATAAAAAGGATATTCGGTTTGGTTTGCTGCGCAAAACTTATGCTGCCTCCGAAAAACAGAGAAAACCCGAAAAGGAAAATTGGATAGCTATTTTTGACTTGCACGCTCTGCTGGATAAAGTGGAAACTGTGAATTGCTGATACGCGCTTGATCCATGAGCTGCGCTAATTCCTGCAATTTCTCCGGATTTTGTGATGCTAGATTAGTTCTTTCACTTGGATCCTTGCTGAGATCATAGAGTTCTAGAATAGGTTCATCCGCCCCAAAAACCTTCAGTTTTATCCCTTTCCAGTTTCCTTGACGAATAGCTTGTTTGCCGCCCTGCTCGTGAAATTCCCAATACAAATAGTCATGGATTTTCTGCTGAGTATTTCCCAAAAGCGTAGGCAAAAATGATATTCCGTCTGTTTCTTTCTCAGGCTTGATTCCTGCCAGCTCAGCGAAAGTGGGAAGTAAATCCCAAAAGGCAAATGTCTGATCACTTTCGGAGCCAGCCTTTATTTTTCCCGGCCAATAGGCAATCATCGGTGTGCGAATTCCTCCTTCATAAAGATCTCGCTTATGCCCCCTGAATACTCCATTGCTATCAAAAAAATCTGGATCTGCCCCACCTTCTTGGTGTGCGCCATTGTCTGAGGCAAAAATGACAATAGTGTTTTCACTTAATCCCAACTCATCTAACTTTTCTACCACCTCAGCCACATACCGATCAATTCGCGCTACCATTGCAGCAAAGGTAGCATGAGGATAAGGCTGAGATTGGTAACCAGGAATCGCCATCTCAGGACCATAATCTGCTCCTTTCGACTTGGCAACATAAGCTGTCTCGTTGGGGAATTTAGTCTTGTACTTTGCCAAAATCTCATCATCTGGCGCAGCCAATTCGGCATGAGGCATGACGATCGGCATAAATAAGAAGAAAGGTTTGTCTTGATTCTTTTCAATGAATTCCAAGGTTCTCTCCTGAATTACATCCGGAGCAAAATCTCCTTTTGTAGTCCAATCATTGCCGGGAAGATCTACTTTTTCAAAATTATCCCACAAATAATCTGGGTAATATCGATGTGCATAACGCTGGCAATTGTACCCAAAAAACTGGTTAAAACCTTGGTTAACAGGATCGCCTTCCGAACCTGGAAACCCTAATCCCCATTTGCCAAAAGCTCCGGTGAAATAGCCAGCCTTTTGCATAAGTTTAGAAACAGTCATCACGGAATCGGGCATTGGCCGCTGCCCTTCGGGTTGCACTTCAGTATTGCCTCTTATAGGCGTGTGGCCTGTATGTAGTCCAGTCATAAAAGCAGAGCGGGAAGGCGCACAAACGGTAGCTCCTGAATAAAAATTGGTGAAGAACATCCCATTTGCTGCCAAGCGGTCAATAGCCGGAGTCTCAATATACTGCTGGCCTAAAAATCCTAAATCTCCGTAACCTAAATCATCGGCGAGGATGAAGATAATATTAGGCTTGACGTTTTCTTCTATGGCTTTTTCAGCGCTTTCGCAAGAAAATATAAATGAAATAATACTAAAATAAAGTATCAAAAGGAATGGCTTATATTTTCGATTCATTGTCCAAAATAAGGTTTAAACTCATGCGATAAAATAAAAACATTAGCAATTAATCGATTCCTATTTTAGTCTGAAGCTAACCAAATCATAGAATTCAATCCGAGCCTTCACTCACCTGAAAAAAAAATCATTCAACCTACTATGATAATCCGATGAAATCCAAGGGAACCAAACTCCAAATTCATCTATAAAAATGATAGTTCGTGAATCTAACTTCATGAATTCAGACGAATTTGTGAAGTTATCCTCATGAATTAGAAATACTATCTCCAATGAAATTCAATCGAATTCTTTTCGAGCGGTTTGAAAGTCAGTTTTTCAAAGGGGAAGTTCTGATTCTTTATGGAGCAAGACGAGCGGGTGAAACACTTTGGTGAAAAAAGTCTTGGAAAAGTACCCTGTCCACTCTGCCTATGTCAATTGCGAACTTCAGGAATACCAATCAGCACTTTCATCTGCGAATTCGGTGCTTCTGGGTGAATTCGTAGGCAATCGTAAACTGATTATATTCGACTAGGCGCAGCATATTCCTACTGTAGGGCTGACGCTAAAAGTGCTTATAGATACCTTTCCGGAAGTTCAGTTTGTGGCCACGGGTTCGTCAAGTTTCGAACTATCAGGAATGGTAAACAAGCCGTTCACGGGGAGATCTAGACAGTATCTACTGCTTCCTTTTTCCTTGGAATAAATAGGTAAAGAGCTAGACCCAATCCAGATCAAAGCCAGCCTTCCCAATCTGCTTCGATTTGGACTTTATCCTCAGGTATTCCTAAGTGAAGGAAATAACAAAATCGAAGAGCTTGCAGAAATCTCTTCCAATTATTTATACAAAGACTTATTTCAATTTGAGCAAATCAAAAAGCCGGAGTTAATATTCAAAATTCTCATCGTCATTGCGTTGCAGACCGGCAGCGAATCCTCACTCAATGAATTGGCACAGCTCACCGGGCCCCAATGTCCATACGGTGAAGCGTTATTTGGTTTTGCTTGAAAAGACTTTTGTGATTTTCAGACTAAACTCATTCAGTAGAAATCTGAGAAAAGAGCTCGCTAAAAGTCAAAAAATCTATTTCTACGATGTGGGAATCCGAAATGCAATCATCCGTAATTTCAATGAAATGTAACTTCAAAGTGATGTGGGTGGCTTTTCGATAAAACAGCATAGCTGGATTTTCACGAAAATGCTATCCTACGAACCTGAATCAAAAAGGCCCAGCGGGCCGACATCTTTGTAGGTTAATCAATAAACCCATGACACCAAAAGCCCCAGCGGGGTGATAAATTGATTTTATACCAGAAGATGTGTCGCTCCGATGGAGCTTTTAAAAGATATGAATGGCAAGGCAGCTCGCCATTTGTACTAAAACCCCTTCAGATCAATGGTTGTAAAACGTTGAATACACCGGTAGGCCCAGGGGGCCGGCATCTTTGTAGACAAGAAATCCACCTACAAATTACCAAAAGCCCCAGCGGGGCGGCACCTTTATTGAAAAAATAGGACCTACAACCCCGTAGCCACCGAATTCTTTCCTCTTTTGGCTATCAGCTTTTCACGGATTTTTTCCAATCGATAAAATCCCAATGGATCAGCTTCTCCTCCACTTTGGACACGAGCTTCTCGCACAAGCGCTCTTACATCTGTTTGAAAAGCTGCCTGAAGTATTTCCTGCGCTCCTGCCACATCGCCTTCGAGTTGGCAAAAGGAAAGTTTGGAGCGATCGACTAGCAGAGCTTTGGAATAGCTTAGTGAAATCGCCTCCAGCGACTGAATCAAATCCTCCAATGGATCTTTTACATTATGGCTTGCATCGATCATCCAAGAAATCGACTCCCAAGCTTGCGCCTGATCTTCTCCGCTGGCTATTAACTCACAGAAAATCAAAAATAATTGATAGGGCTTGATACTACCTGTACTCAGGTCATCGTCTCCGTATTTACTGTCGTTGAAATGAAACCCCGCCAACATATTTTGATGCATCAGCGTGGCTACGATCTGCTCGATATTGGTATTCGGTAAGTGATGGCCGAGATCTATCAGCACTTTGGCTCGATCTCCAAGCTGCCGGCAAATCAAGGCTGATGTCCCCCAATCCGGAATTACCGTGTGGTAGAAATTGGGCTCGTAGGGTTTGTATTCCAGCAGTAACTTCCAGTCGGCTGGCAATTCGCTATATATTTCTTTTAGTGACTCAGTGGTCCATTGTAAGGCATTTCGAAAATTTGCCTGCCCGGGAAAGTTACTCCCATCGGCTAGCCAAACGGTCAAACCATTAGATCCTAGACTTTTCCCGATTTCGATCACTTCTTTATTATGCGCTATAGCCTGAGCGCGGATGTCGGGATTAGAATTACTGAGCGAGCCCATTTTATAGGAGAGCGGCTGTCCGTAATCTTGAAAGGTATTGCTATTCATTGCGTCGAATCCTATTCCGAGTTCGGCTGCTTGCTGTCTTACTGCTTCGACATCTTGCGGAATATCCCAAGGAATATGAAGTGAAACAGCGTCTGTCTTTTTGGTCAATCGCGCCAAAAGTCCAATATCCTCCAGTTTTTCTTCCAAATTCCGGGGTTCGCCTCCAATCGAAAATCGTCCAAAGCGCGTACCACCAGCTCCCAGCGCCCAACTTGGAATAGCAATCTGAAAAGCTGAAATTTTGGAGATAAAATCCGACAAATGAATTTGCCTTTCTTCAAGTTGGTCCTTAAATAGGTCGAGTGATCTTTGGTGATGGACTGAATTGGACATGATTAATTCGGATTTCAAATTCTTAATTATGGTATACTAGACTCTAATAATAGATAATCTTCATTACCTCCCCTCCCTGAACAATGTGTTCCTTTTGGTTATCTTTTTTCCCGCAGATTTTCGCAGAAAAGGCTGCATATTTACCCTGATTCTTAGACCATGTTAATATACTGATTCTGCTTTTTAAGACTCTGTCTCTATATGGTTAACCTTATTTCCTGTAGGTTTAAGCAGAAAAAGCCGCTGATTTAAAAGGATCTAATAATTCCTAAACTTCAATATGTTCCTTATCTAACACTATATAACTATGCGGTTTTGAAACCTTTCCCGCAGGTGATCGCAGAAAAAAGCCGCTGATTAAAAGGGATCTAATAATTAAATACTAATCTTTTCTAAAGCTATGTGATCTATGTGGCTATGTGGTTCATGTTTTTTCATCTTTCTCCTTTAAGCTTTCAGACTTAACATTTCAGCTTTCTCATTTCAAATTTCAGACTTTCTTTTTTAGCTTTTAGAATTTCCTTTTCAAACTTTCTTTTTCAGCTTTCTCACTTTAGCTTTCTGACTTGTATTTCTGATTTTCATCCAACATCTGTCTCTTTATTAATCCAAAACGGCGCCGTGGAAAACCAAACTATCATCCCAATAGTCATCAGTAATTTTGTGGTATCCAGATCAATTTCTCCAAGAAAAACCAATATAGGCGGTATCATCGTGAGCAAAAGTCCAATTAGTGATCCGAGCTTTAACAATAACTTCATGCGAGAGATGATTTAGAACTGGAATAATAAATTCGAGAAAGGCTCACAAACAAGAAAACAGCTATAAACCAACCGGGAAGACCCAAGAAGAATATATCGATACCATATACCAGATTGAGGCCCAGACATATTAGGAGTGTAAGTGTCCAAGCCAGAAATGCAGGCACACTGAAATGACTCTTATTGTTTAAAGCTTGCTCAGATTGGAAGCCGAATCGCTTCGCAAAATAGAAATCCGCAAAGATCACCGCGCCCATCGGCATCAAAAGCAATCCATACAAGGCAACAAAATCAAGTAATTTCATTACCAAAGCAGGGAAACAAGCAGCTAAACTGGTAATCCCTCCAACTATTGCAGTGATTTTCCACGTGGCAGTTTTAGGGAAAATCCCCTGCAATGCCAATCCAGCGCGATAAATTGTCGGATTAGCAGTGGTCCAACCTGCCACGATTACACAAACTGCCCCTGCGATTCCCACGGTTTGATAAGCAATCTCGCCCGGAGCAAAAGCACTTGAAGAAGCGTTGGCTTGAAGGAAAACTGCATATAGAATTCCTGAGGCAATCCATGCAAAGAAGTGTCCGATATACATCCCTGCAAAAGACAAAAAGCCATATTTCCATGATCGGGCATAGCGGAGAATTGTCAAATCCGACATGCCAATGTGCATGGCCATATTACAAAACCAAGCGAAAAAGATAATATGCCAAATGGTGAATTTGGACATTCCTTCTAGCGGAATTCCTGTCCAAATTACTTCGTTGGAAATCGAAATTAGACTTTCCCAGCTATTTACTCCCAATTGCGATAGCCCAATAAATCCAGCTCCTACAAAAATCAAAATCATCCAAGGTGCCATCAAATTTGCGAAGCGAGCTACATAAGAATAGCCTTGAATCGCCACCAGCGTAATCACCGAACCCATCAAGATCACCGTGATAACCCAACCTGAGGTTCTAGGTACCCAGTCGGTTAACGTTGGCATTTCCAACCCAAACGGAATCCCGACAGCAGTCGCAGAAACGGCTATCATCGATCCGGCCAAGAAGCAAAACATCAACGCATTGACCAGATTATAACCTGCTACGAGTCGCTTGCCTACAATCCGCTCCAATTGATAATATAAGGTGAGCCGCTTTTGAGTTGCAATCGGAGCGGTGATCAAACCCCAACTCAAAACGGCTAGAAGGTTTCCTATCAAAAGTCCCAAGATCAAATCTCCGGCGGCAACTCCATGCGCAACGAAGAGCGGCCCGATCACAAACTCAGTCCCGGCAGTATGCTCTCCCGCGTACATTCCCAGGAAGCTACTACTCGACTTGAGACTTTTGGCGGGCACGGGAGTCCGCTCATATTCATTTGATTCCGGAATTACTTTTTTGAATAGTGTCGAAGGCATAGCGGGGCTTTGATTGTTTAAATACTATAAGTCTGAAGGATTCGGTATCCTGTACTATCCTTAGAATATTAAAGAGAAGCTTCGAATTAATTTGAATCGGGAGAAATTTCCAGTAGATTTTATTTCTGTTTCGCTAGACAAAACAAATATGGAGTGAGTATCAAAAATTCTAACTCAAGACAGCACAGGATGCATACTGCCTGCATTTGCAACAAATTCACCTTAAGAAAAACATCAATTTCAATGAGCCAAGAGACAAAGAGTTTTAAGCATGTAAGTTACCTATGGGATGAAAATAAAGCATCCCAACTTGAAGGCAGGGAGGTCGATTTACTAATCTACCGCTCCAACATTTTAGGGGCTGATTTGAGAATCACTAATTACGGCGGCGGCAATACCAGTTGTAAAACGGTTGAAAAAGATCCCTTAACAGAACAGGAAGTGGAAATTATGTGGGTGAAAGGTTCTGGTGGCGATATCGGTACATTAAAGAAATCAGGGCTTGCAGGTTTATATGTAGACAAGCTGCGATCCTTGGAGGGAATTTATCAAGGCATCGAATTCGAAGATGAAATGGTCGAGCTTTTCAATCATTGTATCTATGACCTTGCTTCGAAAGCGCCTTCCATTGATACTCCTTTGCACGCATTTCTACCATTTAGACATATTGATCACTTGCATCCAGATGCTGCTATTGCGATCGCCGCTGCAAGAGACGGTGAAAAAATCACCCAAGAACTTTGGGCTGGAACAATCGCCTGGGTGCCTTGGCAGCGTCCAGGATTTGACCTAGGCCTTCAACTCCGGGATGCTTTACAATCCAATCCTGAGATTCGTGGCATTATGCTTGGTGGACATGGACTTTTCACTTGGGGAGATACTGCCTACGAATGCTATATAAATAGTTTGGAAGTCATAGAAATGGCTTCAGAATTCCTGGCAGAAAACTACGGAAAGACCAGACCGATTTTTGGTGGTGAAAAGGTAGAAGCACTCGCACCGGAAAACAGAAAATCTCAAGCTGCCAAATTAGCACCTGTTTTAAGGGGTCTTGCTTCTTCGGAAAGCGTGATGGTTGGCAGTTTTACCGATGCGACGGAAGTACTTCAATTCATCAACAGTCACGACCTTAAAAAGCTAGCGCCAATGGGTACCAGTTGCCCGGATCATTTCTTACGAACCAAAATCAGTCCGCTAGTTCTTGACATTCCTTCAAATCAAGATCTCAGCAATACGACCGCAATCAAGGAAAAAATCTCAGCCGCTTTCGCTGACTATCGGGAGATGTATGCCGATTATTACAAGAAGCATAAGCATCCAAATAGTCCAGCCATGCGGGATCCAAATCCTGTGGTTATTATTTGGCCGGGTGTGGGAATATTTAGTTACGCAAAAAACAAACAAACCAGTCGTGTTGCCAGCGAATTTTACATCAATGCCATCAATGTGATGCGCGGCGCTGAGGCGGTGTCATCATACGTCTCCCTTCCGCTTCAGGAAGCATTTGATATTGAATATTGGCTTTTGGAAGAAGCAAAACTTCAACGAATGCCCAAAGAGCAAGCCCTTTCACGAAAGATTGCTTTAGTGACCGGAAGTGGCGGTGGTATTGGCAAAGCAATAGCTGAAAAGTACATGCAGGAAGGAGCCTGCGTGGTAATCACTGACATTGATACCGAACGATTGAATCAGTGCAAAGCTGAATTTTCTTCTAAGTATGGAAATGATTCATTTCTGGTGGTCAACTTGGACGTGACTGATGCCCCCAGCTTAGGCAAAGCCATTCAAGCCACATGCTTACAATTTGGCGGAGTGGATATCATCGTGAACAATGCCGGAATCTCAATCAGTCGCACGTTCGAAGAGCACTCTGATCAGGATTGGGCCAAATTAAATGATATTCTTGTCATGGGTCAATATCATGTATCCAAAGCTGGAGTTCAGCTGATGAAAGCCCAAGGGATGGGAGGCGATATCATTAACATTGTCAGCAAAAACGCCCTTGTTGCAGGCCCTAAGAATGTGGCCTATGGCACAACCAAGGCAGCTCAGCTGCATATGTCGCGCTTGATGGCAGCCGAACTCGCCGAGGATAAAATCCGGGTCAATGTCATCAATCCCGATGCAGTCATCGAAAACTCGAATATCTGGGAAGGTGGTTGGGCAGAAAATCGAGCTAAGGCCTACGGGGTGGAGCTAAAAGATCTCCCTCAATATTATGCAAATCGTACATTGCTCAAAGAGAGTGTGAAGACTTCCGACATAGCCGATGCCGCATTCGTTTTCGTCAGTGGTCAACTTTCAAAAAGTACCGGCAATATGCTCAATGTTGACGGAGGACTAGCAGCAGCATTTCCAAGATAGCTATTGAAAAACCCAAAATAAACCAATCGCCCTATGTTACTTGATAAGTCAGAAAAAATCCTTTGCGACTCCCGAACACCAAAATACATGCAGGTCGTCCATCTTGTACTGGAAGATATCGAGCGTGGCAAATTAAAAATCGGCGACCGTATTCCCTCAATCAATGAGACCAGCTTTGATTTCTTGCTATCCAGAGATACCGTCGAAAAAGCATATAACGAACTTAGAGAGCGCGGGATCATCACTTCTGTTCGCGGAAAAGGCTTTTATGTAAGCTCCACCGTCATGGAGAAAAAAGTCAAAGTCCTGCTACTTTTCAATAAACTGAGTTCCTACAAAAAAATAATTTATTACTCTATTGTAGATACGCTTGGAGATCTGGCTACGGTAGACCTTCAGATTCATCATTACAACAGATGTTTATTCGAAAGCTTGCTGGAGCGTAATCTCGGAAATTACAATTACTATGTCCTTGCTCCTCACTTCTTCGATGAGGAATCCCATCCTGAGACAGCTTATGACCTGATTAAAAAAATCCCACAGGAAAAATTATTGATCATTGATCGGGCTGTAAAAGATCATGAGAATGAATTCCCGGGAGTATATCAGGATTTTGCTAGAGACATCATGGAAGCACTTGAGTCAGGCATCACACATCTGAGGAAATATCAGCGCCTGATTTTGGTTTTCCCAAAGGGAGAATTATACCCTTTGGAGATTATTGATGGGTTTAAGCGCTTCTGCTTTTTCCACAATTTCAACAATTTGATTTTGGATGGAATCGATGAAGAACCGCTTTATAATGGTGATTCTTTTATAGTATTGGCAGAAACTGATCTGGCTAATATCGTCAAGAAATCGCGTGAGCAAAATCTAAAACTGGGTCAGGACGTTGGGATTATATCTTATAATGAAACTCCATTAAAAGAAATTTTGGCGGACGGAATTACTACCATTTCTACTGATTTTCATCATATGGGTAAATCTATCGCAGAGCAAATTCTTGGAAAAGAGGATAGAATTCCGATTAAAAACCCCTTCAAGCTTTATCTTAGGAAATCGATTTGACCCTTTTGGCATGATGTCGGATGACCGATGATCGAAGTCGCCTGCCTGCCGGTAGGCAGGGATGACCGATGTCAGATGCGGATATGATTGGGAACTTTGAGTCTATTCCAAGTTTATAAGGAATATTGCTTCTAAATTAAGCATAAAAGCAGTAAATCGAAAAAATTAAAATGAAGAAATTCACTTTTGGTATCCTTTGCATGAGCCTGATTTTTCAGGCTTTTTCACAAGAAAAGCGACCCAATATCATCTTTATCCTTTCTGACGATCATCGCTATGATTTCATGGGATTCACAGGAGCGGTGGAAGGATTGGAAACACCCAATCTAGATCGGATGGCAAGCAATGGCGCGCATTTTCCAAATGCTTTTGTCACCACCGCGCTTTGCTCACCCAGTCGGGCTTCTATTCTCACCGGGCAATATGCACAGACGCATACCATCGTGGACAATTCGGCTCCTGTACCAGCAGGCACCAAGTTTTTCCCAGAAATCCTTCAAAAGAATGGCTACCAAACCAGCTTTTTTGGCAAGTGGCATATGGGAGATGAGGATGACGAGCCGCAGGCAGGATTCGATTATTGGTTGAGTTTTCGAGGTCAGGGAGTGTACAACAATCCTACTTTTAACATCAATGGAGAACAAGTCAAGCAGCCTGCCGGAAGCTATACTTCAGATCGCTTGACCGACTATGCCGTAGAGTGGCTGGAAGGAAGAGCGAAGGAGAAACCGTTTTTCCTATATCTATCCCACAAGGCGGTCCATGCAGAATTCACGCCTGCCAAAAGACATGAAGGACTTCATGCTAATACTCCAGTCGTGACTCCACCAAGCATGTATTTGACAGCAACCAAAGACAGCCCTTATTTCTCCGATCGAGAGAAACCCATCACCACCCCAGTAAATTACAAGGACATCCCCGAGTGGGTTCGCCGACAGCGCTTTTCATGGCATGGCGTAGATCACATGTATCATGGAGATATCCCCTTCGATACCTTCTATCGTCGCTATTTGGAAACGCTGATGGGGATCGATGAAAGTGTGGGAAGAGTACTGGATTATGTCGACAAAAATGGTTTGAGAGAAAACACCCTGATCATCTACATGGGCGACAATGGTTTCAGCTTTGGAGAGCATGGCCTGATCGACAAGCGACATGCTTATGAGGAATCGATGAAAGTTCCCTTTTTAGCTCAATATCCCAAACTGATCAAACCAGGAACTGTCAATCCAAATATTGTTATGAATATCGATCTGGCACCGACCTTCCTGGAGCTTGCTAGTCTTCCCGGAGCCAAAGCCGACGTTCAGGGCCAATCCATTATTCCCATTATCAAAGATCAAACAGCCGAGTGGCGTGATAAGGTATTCTATGAATATTACTGGGAAATGGCCTATCCAAGCACTCCAACACTTTTTGCAGTGCGGACGGAGAAATACAAATATATTTTCAATCATGGAGTCTGGGACACTAATGAACTCTATGACTTAGAAAATGACCCCTATGAAATGAATAATCTGATCCGTTCTCCGGAGCATCAGCAAATTGCTAAGGAATTGAGAAGTGATATATTCACTTGGCTGGAGACCACCGGCGGCGAGCAAATCCCGCTCAAGCGAATCAGCTATCCCAAGCGAGATCACATCTATCAGCGTACCTATTGATCGCTATAAAAAAACTCGGAGTTACTGCCGTTTTTGATATTGGAAAGACGAATAATAAGTTTTTTCTGTTTGATGAAGACCTGCGGGAGGTATTTCAGACCTATACTCGATTTGAGCCTATTCCTGACGAGGACGGATTTCCGGCAGAAAACCTTCCTGCGATGTCCGCTTGGATGTTGCAGACTTTTCAGGATGCACTGGCCTTGCCTGAGTTTGAAATCAAACGACTCAATTTCTCCACCCACGGGGCGAGTTTTGTGCATATTGATAAAAATGGAAATCCTGTCACGCCGCTTTATGACTACCTCAAGCCATTTCCTGAAGCCCTTCTAGAAAAATTCTATAGCGAGAATGGAGGCAAAATGAATTTTTGCAAGGCAACCTCCTCGCCTCCACTGGCGATGTTAAATTCCGGATTGCAGATTTATTTCTTGAAATATGCAAAACCTCACTTATTCAAAACTGTAAGCAACTGCTTTCACTTGCCACAGTATGTGAGTTTTCTATTTACAGGAGAAAAGACAGCCGATTATACCAGCATAGGTTGCCATACAGGACTTTGGGATTATGAAAAGAACGATTACCATGAATGGGTAGATCGAGAAAATATCCGTGCAATCTTGCCTCCAATCCAATCCGGAAAAACAGTTTTAAAAACCAAACCGGAACTTGGATGTATCCCATGCGGAATTGGAGTTCACGATTCCTCAGCAGCTTTGCTTCCTTATATTCAGCGGGAAACCGAACCCTTTATTTTGCTTTCGACTGGGACTTGGGCGATCAGTATCAATCCAACCAATACCACTTCCCTAACTAAAAAAGAACTCAAGCGGGATTGTCTGCAGTTTCTAAGTGTGAATGGTGATCCGATTAAAATCAGTCGGCTTTTTATCGGGGAGGAACATAAATTTCAAATAGATGAAATGTATGGCTATTTCGATCAAACAAAAGGGACGTATAAGAAATTGATTTTTGATGAAATGATTTATCAGAAAGTCATTTCGTCTGCCGAGAAACGAATTCATTTTCACTATCTGAAGGCGGAGGATTTTGGGATTGCTCAGGCTGAAATAACAGATTGGAGTCAATTCGAGAACTTTGATTTGGCTTATTACACCTTCATTCACGAACTGACAGACTTGCAGATTGCATCATTGAATTTGGTTTTAACGAATAGTCCGGTCAAGCGAATCTTTATTGACGGTGGGTTCAATGCAAATACAATTTTCCTCGAAATGCTGCGAAAGGAGCTCCCTGATCTGGAGATTATTCCAAGTGACTTCCCGAATGGTTCGGCGCTGGGAGCGGCAATGTTGATTAATGAAGCGATGGCTTTTAGTCAGGCCTAGTTCCGAATCCAAAAGAGACCTTCCAGGTTTCTAAAACCTGGAAGGTATAAACTCCATTAGGATTAGCTTATTCACTTCAAATTAAAGTTCAGTGGAACGTTTGGTAGAATCCATATAGAAGTCCGAAGCAAGCCCAGCCAGCCCGATTACAGCTTTAGGAATATCAAAAATCGTTGATCACGATCACCAAATCCCGAATCAATATGGTTTTACGGGATTGTAATCCCGAATTATTATGATTATAATGGATTATAATCCCGAATTATTATATTTTTACTGGATCTAAATCCTGTATCATGTTAAAAAGGAAACTTCACGAAGTAATCGAAAAGAGACTTTTCAAGGGCAAAGCTATTCTGGTTTTTGGACCAAGACAGTCTGGAAAATCCACACTGATCGAGGAAATTTTGAAAGAAAAGGAGCATTTATACTTGAATGGAGACGATGCTGATACCAGTTACATCCTCAGTAATACCACAGCCACAAAACTAAAAATCGCTACAGGAAAACACACTATCGTATTTATAGATGAAGCGCAGCGGATCCCAAATATTGGGATTACCCTAAAACTTTTTACAGATCAAATAAAATCAGTTCAGGTCATAGCAACGGGCTCTTCGGCGTTTGAATTATCCAGCCAAGTCAATGAGCCCCTAACTGGACGCAAGTATGAATACATGCTTTACCCAGTAAGTTTTGAAGAAATGGTGGCTCATCATGGTTTGATCCAGGAGAAACGTTTCTTAGAACACCGCCTTATTTTTGGATATTATCCCGAAATCGTAATAAAGACTGGGGAGGAAGTAGAATTGCTAAAGCTTCTTGCCAATAGCTACTTGTATAAAGATTTACTCATGTTGGAGCAAGTCAAAAAGCCACTTATATTAGGCAAACTTCTCAAAGCATTGGCGCTGCAGGTGGGCAGCGAGGTGAATTATCAGGAAATTGCGCAGACAATTGGCAGTGATCCTAAAACGGTGGATAAATACATTGATCTTCTAGAAAAAACCTTTGTTGTCTTTCGATTACCAGCTTTAAGCAGAAATGTCCGAAACGAAATAAAAAAAGGGAAAAAAGTTTACTTCTACGATTGTGGTATTCGCAACGCCGTAATCAATAATTTTAAATCACTTGATGAGCGAACAGATACAGGCGCGCTTTGGGAGAATTACCTTATCGCAGAACGACTGAAATACCTTCAATACCGAAACATAGAGGCAGACAAATATTTTTGGCGTACCACTCAGCAACAAGAAATAGACTATCTTGAAGAAAGTATAACTGGACTTTTTGCTTTCGAATTCAAATGGTCGAACCATTCAAATGTTCGCTTCCCTGCTACTTTTTCAACCAACTACCCACATGTTAAAAAAAAGCTGATCACTCCAACTAATATGGAAGAATTTCTTTTGTAAACATTTCAGTACTTCCCAGTAACTCTATAAAGTAAAGCTATACCTGCCTTCTTCTAGTTATAATCAAATTCTGAGTAGTGATTGAGAAGAAAGTGCAATCCCTCCCTCATATTCATACTATCCCGATAGCTACCTTAGGTTTGTCTAGATAGAAAGGTTTAGATGCATCCGACTTCTGTACGGATTACACCTAGGCAAACACGCTAATCTTAGTGAGGCAGCGATGTTAATTAATGAAGCGATGGCTTTTAGTCAGGCCTAGTTCCGAATCCAAAAGAGACCTTCCAGGTTTCTAAAACCTGGAAGGTATAAACTCCATTAGGATTAGCTTATTCACTTCAAATTAAAGTTCAGTGGAACGTTTGGTAGAATCCATATAGAAGTCCGAAGCAAGCCCAGCCAGCCCGATTACAGCTTTAGGAATATCAAAAATCGTTGATCACGATCACCAAATTCCGAATTAGTATAATTATAACGGATTCATAATCCGTAGCCATGCTTATTCTTTATCCAAAAAAGGCAGAAAACCCCTCTGGGTGTAGTCAAAACACCTTTGTGACTGTGTGAAGTTTCCATCCCTACAAGCTGGTCAAAGATTAAAATCTTTTCCTGAAAGATTCCTGAACAGCTTGTCCTACCCTCCTTTTCTTTTCACATTTTTAATTAGTTGCTATTCAAACCAAATTTTTCCATAATCCTTCGCAAATTATACATCTGTCTGAATAGACATAACTATATAGTCCTAGAAAAGTGAACAAGCTTTTTCTTTTTTCGGGACACTCAAGGATAGCCCAGCCGAAAAATCGTACTACCTAGTCCCAAGGATTTATAAAGATTTCTGATTACCATAAATTCCCCGTGAATACATTTTCGTCTTTCCCATGGATCGCCTAACTTACTGTCTCTGATGAGCCACAAATCCAAGCCACATATCGCCCTCTTCATCCCCTGCTACGTGGATCAGTTTTATCCCAATGCGGCAATTGCAACTTTAGAAGTACTGGAAAAGCTCGGCTGCCAAGTTACCTACCCCATGGATCAAACCTGCTGCGGGCAGCCTATGGCAAATGCCGGATTTGAGAGGGATACGGTAGGCACGACCAAGCATTTTATAGAAACCTTTGCTGCATATGACTACGTGGTTTGTCCGTCGGGAAGCTGCGTGCTCCATGTCAAAGAACACTCGCCAACGGCTCCGGGTCTTGAAAAGGAACAGAAAGCCTTACATGATAAAATTTTTGAATTCACCGAATTTATGACCGATATCCTAGGAATCGAAAAGATAGAGGGAAGTTTTCCATATCGAATCGGTTACCATGCATCATGTCATGGACAACGCGGATTACGGCTTTCATCCAGTTCAGAATTAAATGAAAAACCCTTTAGCAAAGCAAAAAAACTATTGGAGAATCTGGAAGGTTTAGAATGGGTGGAGCTGGCAAGAACGGATGAATGCTGTGGTTTTGGTGGGACTTTCGCAGTAAGTGAGGAGGCACTTTCGGTGCAGATGGGTAAGGACCGATTGGAAGATCATATTTCGCATCAAGTCGAGATTTTGATCGGAGGCGATATGTCCTGTATTATGCATTTACAGGGAATCGCCCTTCGCCAGAAGCAATCCATCAAATTCAAACATATCGCAGAAATCCTTAACGAAATATTGAAATGAGCCATCCACAAGAAGCAGCAGAGTTTTTAAAAGATTCAGCCAAGTCAAAATGGCATGATGATACCCTTTGGTTTATTCGAGACAAGCGGGATAAAATGAGTCACACCATCCCTGAATGGGAGGAGTTGCGCGAATTAGCCTCCTCGATCAAAGATAATGTGTTGGGCAATCTGGCTGACTACTTGGAGGAATTTGAGCGAAATGCCAGTAAAAACGGCATCCATGTTCACTGGGCAAAAGACGCCGAAGAGCATAATGCGATCGTGCTTTCGATATTGAAAAAAAAGGACTGTACGGCAATCGTAAAGAGTAAATCAATTTTGACCGAAGAATGCCACCTGAATCCTTTTCTGGAAAAAAACGGTGTAGAAGTGGTTGATACTGATTTGGGAGAGCGAATTGTCCAGTTTCTCGGTCAGCCACCAAGTCATATCGTTTTGCCGGCTATTCACCTAAAAAAAGGGGAAATATCAGAACTTTTTCATGAAAGACTAGGAACCGAAAAAGGAAATGAAGACCCGTATTACCTCACACAGGCTGCAAGACATCACCTTCGGGAGAAATTTCTAGCGGCCAAAGTAGCCATCACCGGAGTAAATTTTGGGGTGGCAGAGACGGGCGAATTTGTAGTTTGCACCAACGAAGGGAATGCCGATATGGGTGTCCATCTGGCAGATACGCATATCGCCAGTATGGGAATCGAGAAAATCATCCCTAAAAGAACCCACCTGGGAGTTTTCCTCCGCCTCCTTGCCCGATCTGCAACGGGACAAAACATCACGAATTACAACTCACATTTCAGAAGCCCGGAAAGTGGGAAAGAAATCCATATCATCTTAGTAGATAACGGCCGGACCGCCCAACTGGGTAGAGAAAATTTCAGAGACTCACTCAAATGTATCCGCTGCGGAGCATGTATGAATACCTGCCCGATCTATCGCAGAAGTGGCGGATTTAGCTACAAAAGCACCGTTCCTGGACCTATCGGATCGATTCTTTCTCCGGGATTAGACCTCCAAAAGCATAGTAGTTTACCATTTGCCTCCACACTTTGCGGAAGCTGTACGGATGTATGTCCTGTAAAAATCAATATCCACGAGCAGCTTTACCTCTGGCGACAGGAAATCACCAAAGCTCAAGGCACATCAATCAAAGGACTATCCATGAAGTTTGGAAATGGAATTTTCAAAAGTCCATTAAGCTATAATTACTCAGGTAAAATCATGCGAATGGCTCTGAAAAACCTTCCAAAATCACTCATTTACAATCCTCTGAATGTATGGGGGAAACAACGTGATTTGCCTCCCGTTCCCAATGAAAGCTTTAAAGAATGGGTGAAAAAAAATCGACCATGAGCAGTAAAGACATCATCATCGAAAAAATCCGAATTTTAAAACTAGATCAGAAGCCTTTGCCTGAAATTCCGGATTTCGAGGGAGCCACTGATTTAATACAAGAGTTTTGTATTTCCATCGTGAGTAATAAGGGAGAAATTCTGAGTGCTGAGGAATTGATCAAAAAATTAGAATCAGGAATCTATCCCAGCATTTTTTCTACTGATCTCACTTTCGAACACTTTTCAAATCAAGCTTTACCGGTGGATGTGCATAGCTTTTCTAAATTGGATTTGGCTATCCTGAACGGGCAATTTGCGGTAGCAGAAAACGGAGCTATTTGGCTGGAGGACTCTGATTTGAGACTTCGGGCTATTCCATTTATCACCGAGCACTTAGTAATTGTCGTGAGTCGCGACTCCTTAGTGGCAACTATGCATCAAGCTTATGATCGGATTGGTGATAAACATTCAGGCTTTGGATTATTTATCGCTGGTCCTTCTAAGACGGCTGATATTGAGCAGTCTTTAGTGATTGGGGCTCATGGAGCAAAAAGTCTGATGGTGGTATTGATTTAATTCAACCTCTTGGTCAAATGGAAGCTGTTTTTTCCGTTAGCTGTTCTTGAAAACTCCAATGTCATTTCCAGTTTATCCGCTATTTTCTTGCAAAGGGGAAGGCCAATTCCAGTTCCTTTCTCACGCATAGTCCCATAAGTGGTCTTTACTTTAAAATCAAAGAGTTTTAATACTTCTGCTGGCGGGATGGGTTTACCCTCATTTTTTACGTTCCATGTGATTTCCTTCTCGGAACTGATTAAATCGAATTCAATTTCACCTCCGATTGGCGTGAATTTAATAGCATTATCAAGAAGGTTTTTTAAAATGATTCGAATTTCCGAAGCTTCTATTTCAAGAATTTGGTCAATGCCAATTTTTGGACTTGTGATACCTTGCTTTTTCGAAACAGCTTGAGCCAGCATCCCTTCTTTCATTTCATCAGTCAGCTTATAGATACTTACTCTTTCCTTTTCCAAATCCCTATCTTCTAATTCTGATAGCACCCAATTCAAGGTATTATTCAACATTCCCGAGAGGTGATAGCTTTGATTTCTTAAGTTTCTGAGAATAAGTTCAAGCTCTCCTTCTTCAAAAGCCCCTTTATCTACCAAGTCCAAGGTCTGCTCCAGCATTCCAATTGGATTTTTCAGATCATGCGAAAGCAAGGCAATCAATTGATTTTTTTTGGTATTCAGGGAAGCTAGCTCTTGCAGGGCAAGCTCGCGTTCTGACTGAATAAATTTCATTCTGTTGTTTTGATTTCTATAGTTTTTTATAAAAATATGAATTCCCAAAAATGAGAACATTCCCGTCCACCAAATCGTCACTATATGATCCCAAAATAAATTTTCAAGCCCTGTATAATACCTAGGCACGTCAAACCATTCATTAACTTCCCCATAAAATAAAACAGAATATAAAATAAATGCAAAAAGCATCCATGCAATTTTGGGCCATCCTCCTATCAAAATACCTATACCAACTACAAAAACAAAAATGGTATAAAATGTCGGACCTTGGTATCCATCATTATATAAAAAATTAATAGAAACTAAGACCAAACCTATAAATATCAAAACTTGGATGATAAGCTGGTAATATCCATATTTCCGCATAATCCAATACCCACCTAAATAAGGAATCGCAAAAAGGAATTTCGTTTTGACAATAAATGGGTCTAATCCTATCATCAGGTCAGAAAACCCTAAAAAAATCATTAAAATCCCAGCTAGAAATGCAAAAACTAGAGATATATTGTTTTGCAATTGATCCAAGTCATTTTCTTCCCCCTGGGCTCCAAAGAATTTCATTCAGTATCGTTTTTGTTACTTCCAGAATTAAAAACTAAAAATAGAAAAATTCCTTAAACCAGCTATTTTATCAGGTTTAAGTAAGTGGATTTTTTTTTACCTTGAAATTCAGATTATCCGTAATCAGACCATTCGCCAAATTAAATATCTTGATCCTGAACTTCGCTCGGTATGCGAGTGGATCAGCTATAAAATGTGTAAACGGTTCGATAAAGCACCCATTGCTGGCAGTAAAACGGGTAATCAAATAAATTCTATTTGTGCCTAGTTCACAAGGATCAAACTCTTGTCAATTTGATTGGGTAAGTCTTTCCAGCATTCCACTGGCAGACATATATGTTTTCATCTTGATCAATGCATACGTCATGGCAATGCTTAAATACCTGCTCAGATTGCATCATAAGTTGTAGTTCCCCATTTCGGTATTCGGGAGCCGTACCCCCAGGATTGGACACTACCTTGTTTTCTTTGTTCAGGATGGTCACAAAGCCGGAATTATCCATTTGCTCCAAATACTTCAGTCTTGACCAGCATACCCCAGCATATAGATTTTCTTTATGGATCACGGGTCGACATACAAATGCGCCAGGTAAGAAAATTGTCTCCATATATTCCCCTTCCATCGTAAATCGCTTGAAGGAATTATGACCTCTTGAGGTGCAAAGTAAAGTGGGAGTTTTTCCTCCCCGCTGATCGATGGCTATCCCATGTGCGGTTTTGAACTGAGCGTCTCCATGCCCGTCTCCACCAAATTTTCGGATGAAGTTTCCATCCTTATCGTATTGCAAAAAGTATTGAGAACCATATCCATCAGCAATGTACAAATCACCATTTGGAGCAACAGCAGTTTCCGTTGGAGTCCATCGCATTTTCTCTTCGTAAATTCCTTCTTTAAGTGGGGAAATTATTTCAGAAACGATCACTCCGCCAAGTGTGGTCTTTACGACTCGGCCGCCATTATCTACCACCCAAAGGTATTCTGCATCTCCTTCATCCACAATCGAAAGACCATGAGCCCGATCCAGTCCCAGTGTCCAAGTATCAAGTAATTTTCCTGACTGATCATAGATGATCACGTTATTTTTGGCCTCATCGGTAACCATAATCATCCGACCATTTCGAGTTATGACCATTTCGTGGCAATTGACTACAGGAACTTTTGCTGGATCTAAATTTCCCCAACTCGGATCGATTTTATATTTGAAATCTCCATGACCTAGAATCTGGGCTTGGGCTTTAAAAAGAGAAAAATCAGGTTTGATACTCATAGCTAATCCTAATAGTGAGGAGTTTTGGATAAATTTTCTTCTTGAAGTCATTTGAGTTTGGCTTGAGTTCCAATTTAACCTTTCCTAATGAATAACCGAATGTTACGCTTCTCAAAAATGAACTTTCCTGAACCATTTTCTATAAATTTTAATGTTTTTGGCTAGATTGGGTTAACCCAAAATCATCTTACTATGAAACTTAAAATTCTTATCATTAGTCTAATGCTAGTTGTTCCATTTACTAGCTATGCCCAGGAGATTGCTTTGCAGATGTACTCACTTCGAAATGAGATGAAAGTCGACCCGGTCAAATACCTGAAAATGATTCCTGAGATGGGCATCAACAACTTAGAAGGTGGCGGAGGTTATGGAATGTCAGAGGCTGAGTACGGAAAAATCCTTGTTGAAAATAAGCTTAAGACGATCGGCGTAGGAGCAGAATATGATGAGCTAAGTAAAGACCTGCAACCCATAATCGATAACGCCAATAAAGCCGAAGCCAAATATGTCACTTGCTATTGGATTGCTCATCCAGATGGCCCTATCTCTTTAGCAAAAATCAAAGAAGCAACGGAGCTATTTAACAACGTAGGAGCAGAACTTCAGAAAGAAGGAATCACTCTGCTCTATCATCCACATGGTTATGAATTTGTGAAAGATGAAGGAATAGTACCTATGGATTATATGCTTAATAATGCTAAGAACTTTGCTTTCAACATGGATGTGTTTTGGGTAAAAATGGGAGGAGGAGATCCTTTGAAAATTATGAAATCCTACCCAGGGAAGTTCCCAATGCTACATCTAAAGGACCGTGCTAAAGGAACATCTGGATCCAAAGACGGTCACGGCGATGTAGAAGCCAATGTGGTATTAGGTACAGGTGATATTGATATCGCCGGGATCATCAAAGAAGCTAAAAAACAAGGAACTGCTTATCTGACCATTTAAGATGAGAGTTCCAGATCAGTGGAACAGATCCCACAGAGTGTGGCTTTTATCCTAGAAATTTTAAGAAACAACGGATATGAATAGAGGAATATTTAAGCATGGATCATTCAAAAGTTTTTTAACTAGGGGAATATTTGGCAAATTCTTTAGATCCATATTATATACTGACCTCGATTATTTTAGCTATTATTTTGTGGATGACATTCAAAAAACTCTAATTTCAATCGAAAAAAAATACAAATCTGATCGAGCAAATTTTTTAAATACTTGGCTATTCATTGCATCTTTAAAGCATTTCGAGGAATTATTTCTTCCAAATAAAAAAGGAATCACATTTATTCCTTTTTTTAATAATAATTCATTCGAATATTCTTCAAAGGCCGCGAAGCTAACACAAGGATTTATGCTAATTTACCTTGAAAAAGCTTTACTCAATTCAGAAGAATTCAGGATCAAATCAAAAATTGAAACTAATGATTTCAAGTTTATTTTAATTGAAATAGAACAAATAGACATCAAAATTTTTGAATATTATTTATTTTTCAAAGAAATACTTTCGGATCCTACCAACGATCTCGAATCTCCTTTAATTTATATAAGTGAATTTGGAAAAATTGTAATTAAAAAAAATCAAGAGTTAAAAGTTACTCTCGAAAGCTCTTTACCATTATTGACAAGAATTAATGTGGTAAATGGATTTACTGATTTCATAAATCACATAAAAGATCTTTCCCTTAAATAATTCTTAATGAATCATTTCTCCTTAATAAATTAAAACTTCAAATTAAGTTACAAATCTTAACCCAACTTGAAAATTCTGTCCCCATAAATCAGGTAAAATCGATTATTTCAATTTATTTTTCGGGGCCAAAGTGCGTTTAGAGCAATTGAGTGGGTGTCAAAGCGCCGAAATCCAATTAGTTGT
>Ga0209491_10000643_pt1 | contig 70012 bp, 52 predicted proteins | sample BON02_FD_187213 | JGI IMG/M metagenome (GOLD analysis project Ga0209491, IMG submission 187213) | Freshwater microbial communities from Lake Bonney liftoff mats and glacier meltwater in Antarctica - BON-02 (SPAdes) (version 2) | ecosystem: Environmental > Aquatic > Freshwater > Ice > Glacier... | reverse complement strand
TGACCTCGGGGGTTGCGTCCAGAAACTCCCGCAGTTGTGCAATCGTCCGCAGCTTTGTCTCGTCCATGTTGATCACCATCCTTGCGATGATCAAGCCCACAGCATGAAACCCTCACATTCAGCCCTTTAGGCTCATTCCTGGTTGGAAATACGCACCCCGTTCAGGCCCATACCTCGTTGGACAAGGCTCTCGCAGCCCCGGTACGGATTGAGCCCGTACTGGAAATAGATATCTCTCGCCGAGCGCAGCAACTGCCCGCGTGGACGGGCTGCCGGAACGTCGGCTCCCTGTCGGGCCGGGCCAGCCGACGGGCCTTGTCAGGCCGGCACGCGCCCGCTTAACCGTTCCAGAGCCTGCTGGTACTCGCGACGCAATTGTGCGACGTAGGCAGCGGTACTTTGCACCTTGGCCACCGCACCGATGCCCTGCCCACAGCCCCAGATGTCCTTCCAGGCCTTCTTGGCGTCACCGCCGAAGTTCATCTTGGTCGGGTCACTCGCGGGCAGGTCGTCCGGGTCCAGCCCGGCCGCCCGAATGCTGGGCGCCAGGTAGTTGCCATGCACCCCGGTGAACAGGTTGCTGTAGACGATGTCGTCCGAGTTGCCGTCCACGATCGCCTGTTTGTAGGCATCGAAGGCACGTGCCTCCTCGGTGGCAATAAAGGCCGAACCGATGTACCCGAAGTCGGCGCCCATCGCCTGCGCCGCCAGAACCGCGCCACCGGTGGCGATTGATCCGGACAAGGCCAGCGGCCCGTCGAACCACTGGCGGATTTCCTGTACGAGCGCGAAAGGGCTCTTGATACCGGCATGACCGCCGGCACCCACCGCCACGGCGATCAGGCCGTCTGCACCTTTCTCGATCGCCTTGTGCGCGAACTTGTTGTTGATGATGTCGTGCAGCACGACACCGCCGTAACTGTGCGCAGCGGCATTGATGTCCTCGCGCGCGCCCAGACTGGTGATGGTGATCGGCACCCTGTACTTGACGCACAAGGCCATGTCGTGCTCCAGCCGGTCGTTGCTCTTGTGCACGATCTGGTTGATCGCGTACGGCGCGGCCGGGTTGTCCGGGTGGGCACGATCATGCGCCGCCAGCGTCTCGGTTATTTCGGCCAGCCAGTCCTCGAGTTGGGCGGCAGGTCGGGCGTTGAGTGCGGGCATGGAGCCGACGACACCGGCAATACATTGCGCGATCACCAGCTTGGGATTGCTGATGATGAACAGTGGCGCACCGATGATCGGCAGCGGCAGGTTGTTCAGCGGCGGGGGCAGATTCGACATGAAATTCTTTCGATGGGGTGAGGTCAGTAGCGCCCGGCGTTCCGAAGGGACTGACGGTCCCCGCCCCCCCCGGGGGCAGCGAACGCAGCGAGCGTGGGGGCGGGGCATGCAGTAACGCCCGGCCGTTCCGAAGGGACTGAAAGCCCCCTCGGGGGGGCAGTTTCATTTCAGAACGCGTCCAGCGCCAGCGCGGTCACGCTGTCTGCACCGTCGACGATACTGTCGCGCATGCCGGGCGCCTTGGTCAACAAATGGTCGGCGTAAAAACGCGTGGTCGTGATCTTGGCCTGCATGAAGGCGACCTCGCGCCCTGCTCCGGAGTGCTCTTGCGCCACCAGTAACGCCCGGGCCATCTGCCAACCCGCCACCAGATTGCCGGCGAGCATCAGGTAGGGCACGCTGCCGGCGAACACCGCATTGGGTGATGCTTTGGTCTGATCGGCGACGAAGCGCACAACGTCGGCGAACGCGGTGCGCGCTGCCATCAGTCGCGCGGCAACAGCCTTTGCGTCGGCCGTGCCGCTGGCCAGCAGCAGCTTTTCCGTCTGTTCGATCTGCGCGGCGATGGCCAGCGCCGTCTGCCCGCCATCACGCGCCGTCTTGCGCCCGACCAGGTCGTTCGCCTGGATCGCCGTCGTGCCTTCGTATATCGGCAGGATGCGCGCGTCTCGGTAATATTGCGCAGCGCCGGTCTCCTCGATGAAACCCATGCCGCCATGGACCTGCACGCCCAGGCTGGTCACCTCCAGGCTCATCTCGGTGCTGTAACCCTTGACCAGTGGCACCATGAATTCGTAGAAGGCCTGGTTCTGCTTGCGCACATCCGCATCCGGATGGTGGTGCGCTGCATCGTACGCAGCAGCGGCCACCGAGGCCATGGCCCGGCAACCCTCGGTGTAGGCGCGCATCGTCATCAGCATGCGCTTGACATCGGGATGATGGATGATGGCTGCGCTGGCCTTGATGGAACCGTCGACCGGCCGCGACTGCACACGTTCACGTGCGAACGCTACGGCCTTCTGATAGGCAATCTCCGCAATGGCGATGCCCTGGGTACCGACCGCATACCGGGCCGCGTTCATCATGATGAACATGTATTCCAGACCCCGGTTCTCCTGGCCGACCAGGTATCCGATGGCGCCGCCGTTGTCCCCATATTGCAGCACGGCCGTTGGCGAAGCCTTGATGCCAAGCTTGTGCTCGATGCTCACGCAGGCGACGTCGTTGCGCTTGCCAATGCTGCCATCCGCATTGACCATGAACTTGGGTACCACGAACAGGCTGATGCCCTTGACGCCCTCCGGCGCCCCGCTCACCCGCGCCAGTACCAGGTGCACGATGTTCTCGGCCATATCGTGCTCACCATAGGTGATGTAGATCTTGGTGCCGAACACCTTGTAGTGACCGTCCGGTTGCGGCTCGGCACGGCTGCGCACCATGGCCAGGTCGGAACCCGCCTGAGGTTCCGTCAGGTTCATCGTACCGGTCCACTGGCCGCTGACCAGCTTCTCCAGGTACACGGCCTTGAGTTCATCCGAGCCGGCAGTGAGCAGCGCCTCGATCGCGCCATCGGTCAACAGCGGGCACAACGCAAAACTCATGTTGGCGCTGTTGACCATCTCGATGCAGGCCGCGCCGATGGTCTTGGGCAGGCCCTGGCCACCATAGTCGGTCGGATGTTGCAGGCCTTGCCATCCAGCTTGCGCAAACTGTGCATAGGCCTGTTTGAATCCGGGCGTCGTGGTCACGTTGCCGTCACTCCAGGACGATGGATTCTGGTCGCCGTCCCAGTTCAGTGGCGCCAGCACCTCCTGGTTGAACCGGGCAGCCTCCTCCAGCACAGCCTGCGCTGTATCCAGGCCGGCGTCTTCGAAACCGGGCATCTGCGCGACCTGGGCCAGGCCTGCCAAGTGCTCGATATTGAACAACATGTCCTTGACGGGTGCAACGTAACTCATGACTACCTCCAAAACGAAAAAGCCGCCCTTGCCCGGTCCATGATCAGGGAAGAGCGGCAGATACATGATCCGCGCGGCACAGCGCTGCCAGCGCGGGGACCTCCCGAAGTCTGGACTACAGGGCGGCGACCAGTTCCGGCACGGCGACGAACAGATCCGCCTCCAACCCGTAATCCGCGACGCTGAAGATCGGCGCTTCGGCGTCCTTGTTGATCGCCACGATGACCTTGCTGTCCTTCATGCCGGCCAGGTGCTGGATCGCGCCACTGATGCCGCAGGCGATATACAACTGCGGGGCGACGATCTTGCCGGTCTGGCCCACCTGCCAGTCATTGGGGGCGTAGCCCGCATCGACCGCTGCGCGCGATGCCCCCATCGCCGCGCCGAGCTTGTCTGCCAACGGTGTCATCACCTCGGTGAACTTCTCTGCACTGCCCAGCGCGCGGCCACCGCTCACGACGATCTTGGCCGCGGTCAGTTCGGGCCGGTCGTTTCTGGCGATTTCACTGCCGACGAAAGTGGTGTTCGCGCTGGCCGCAACGGCCACCAAGATTTCCACCGCCGCGGATCCGCCTTCTGCGGCGGCAGGGTCAAACCCGGTGGTGCGCACGGTCAGCACCTTGATCGGGTCCAGGCTCTGTACCGTGGCTATCGCGTTGCCGGCGTAGATCGGGCGCTCGAAGGTGTCGGCAGAGTCGACCTTGGTGATGTCGGACACCTGACCGACATCGAGTTTGGCCGCTACGCGCGGGGCAATGTTCTTGCCCGAAGCCGTGGCTGGAAACAGGATGTGGCCGTAGTCCTTGGCGATCGCCAGCACCTGCGCGGCCACGTTCTCCGCCAGGCCGTGCGCCATACCGGCGTCATCGGCATGCAGCACCTTGCTGACGCCGGCGATCTTCGCCGCTTCAGCGGCTGCCGCGCCGGCATTGGCGCCCGCCACCAGCACATGCACGTCCTTGTCGCACTGCAATGCGGCGGTGACGGTATTCAGCGTCGAGACTTTGATACTGTTGTTGTCGTGTTCGGCAATTACCAGTGCAGTCATGAATTCAATCTCCTGTTAACTAGTTGGGGACAGAGCAAAATTAATGCGCAATTCTTGGTCTGTCCCGCAAGAATATTAGATTGGGTCAGAGCAAAATTGCTGCGCAATTTCTGGACTGACCCACAAAGACTCAGATTACCTTCGATACGTTCTTCAGTTTGTCGACCAGGGTCGCGACATCGGGCACCTTGATGCCTGCGCTGCGTTGCGGCGGCTCCGACACCTTGAGGGTCTTGAGGTGGGCCTTGATGTCGACACCCAGATCGGCCGGCTTGAAGTTGTCAAGCTGCTTCTTCTTGGCCTTCATGATGTTGGGCAAGGTGACATACCGCGGCTCGTTCAGGCGCAGGTCGGTGGTCACGATCGCTGGCAGAGTGACCGACACCGTTTCCAGGCCGCCGTCCACTTCGCGCGTCACGTTGGCCTTACCATCGACAACCTCGATCTTGCTGGCAAATGTTGCCTGCGGCAGATCGCACAGAGCCGCCAGCATCTGGCCGGTCTGGTTGCAGTCGTCGTCGATCGCCTGCTTGCCCAGAATGACCAGGCCCGGTTGTTCCTTGTCCACCAGCGCCTTGAGCAGCTTGGCAACCGCCAGCGGTTGCAACTCTTCGCTGGTCTCGACCAGGATCGCACGATCGGCGCCGATGGCCATCGCGGTGCGCAAGGTCTCCTGGCACTGCAACACGCCGCAGGACACGGCGATGACCTCGGTGACGACACCTTTCTCGCGCAGACGCACCGCCTCTTCGATGGCGATCTCATCAAACGGGTTCATACTCATCTTGACATTGGCAATATCCACGCCACTGCCGTCCGACTTGACGCGTACTTTGACGTTGTAGTCCACCACGCGCTTAACAGGCACCAGTACCTTCATATTTGCGACTCCATTGCTTGATTGATCGGTTGATTGAATCCCTGCTTCGGACGGGTCCCGCCCGAATGAAAACGCCCCATTCTATGCGGCACACTTACTGCCGGTCATCGTTGGGGCGAGAGAAGCCACAACCGGAACAACAATGTGGCCGGTCAAAAAAGAACGATCGTGCTTTTTCTGCTATAGGCCCCCTATTGTGGCCCTCAACCCACTGCGACCCAGTCCCCCAAGCGACGCGAACAGGGACGGGATCCGGCCTCGTGGGTGCGGGTTTCCATGGACAGACAACGGGCTCTTTACATCCTACAGTTACGCTTTTGTTTGTATCTATCCGGAGCTCCTGACCCATGAAACGCATCGCCCTTACTGCCCTCGCTGTCGCCGCCAGCACCTTTGCCAGCCTCGCTGGCGCGCAAACTGTGTTGACGGTCTCGTCCTGGCTGCCGCCCAGCCACGCATTAAGCGCGACACAAAAGGACTGGTGCGAACTGCTCGAGAAAAACACCGCCGGCAAGATGAAATGCAACATCCTGCCCCGTGGCGTATCGGCGGCTCCCGGAACCTTCGACGCCGTCAAGAATGGTCTGGCCGACGTGTCCTACACCGTGCACGGCTACACACCGGGTCGATTTGTAATGTCCCAGATGGCGGAATTCCCGTTCCTGGGCAACAGCGCGGAATCGATCTCGGTGGCGTTCAATCGCATTGCCGCCAAACACCCGGAATTCGCCAAGGAACACGCAGGCGTGAAGGTCCTGACCCTGTTCACGCACGGCCCGGGCATCGTGTTCAACACCAAGCGCTCGATCACCAATGTCGCCGACCTCAGCGGCCTGAAGTTCCGTGTCGGTGGCGGCATGGTCAACGATATCTCCAAGAAGCTGGACATGAACGTCACGCTGAAGCCCGCTCCCGAGTCGTATGAACTGCTGTCCGGCGGCGTAATGGATGGCACCTTGTTCCCGGCCGAGTCCACCGAGTCCTTCAAGATCGACAAGATCATTCGTTATGCCACCACCTTCCCCGGCGGCCTGTACAACACCAGCTTTGTCGCAGTCATGAACCAGGCGCGTTACGACAAGCTCAGTGCCGACGAGAAAAAGGCGATCGACGCGATTTCGGGTGAGACCTATGCCCGCATGTTCGGCCGTGCCTGGGACAGGGTCGACCTGCGCGCCACCGCGCTGATGCAGGCCAACGGTGTGCAGATCACCAAGGCCGACGCCAAATTTGTCACTGACATCAAGACCAGGACTGCCGGCCTTGAGGCCAAATGGGTCGCCGACGCAAAAGCGGCCGGACTGAACGACCCCGCCAAGGTTCTCGCCGACTTCCGCGCCGAGATCGCAAAGCAGGAAAAATAAACCAGGCCGGCTGCAGGTATACCGGCGCTGCTCCGATGCGGCCTCATGCACAATGAGGGCCGCATTTTTTTTGATGAAACGCCAATCCAGTGAACAAGTTATTCGAATGGGTGTGCGGCGCGCTGGCTGCAGTTGCGCTGTTTGGCATCATGGTCCTGACGTTCTTCGATGTCGGTGGACGCAAGTTCGCGTCGGCATCCATCACCGGTTCACTGGAAGTGACGGAGTTGTTGATGGTCATCGTCATCTTTGCCGCGTTGCCGCTGGTATCGATACGACGAGAACATGTGGTGTTCGACTCGTTCGACCACGTGCTATCGCCAGCCGTGCGCCGCGTGCAGACGATGCTGGTCAATCTGGTGTGTAGCGGCCTGCTGCTGGCACTGGCCTGGCTGATGTGGCGCACCGGGGGCGAATTCGCCGACTCTGGTGAAACGACGGCACAACTCAAGCTGCTCAAGGCGCCGTTCATCTATGGCATGTCGGTGTTGTGCGGCCTCACCGGGTTGGTGCATCTGCTGCGATTCGTGCTGCGTCGCCCGGACACGCCCGTTGCGCAAGGAGCCAAGCCATGACCGAAGCGCTGCTGGGCTTTGGGGCAATCTTCCTGCTGGCATTCATGCGGGTGCCACTGGCGTTCGCCATGGGCATCGTCGGCGTTGTGGGCATGGGCTTGACGCGCAGTTGGCCCGCAGCGATCTACAGCACCTCGCAGGTGGTGTACGAGACCGGATTCGCCTACACCTTGTCGGTGATTCCCCTATTCATCCTGATGGGCAATTTTGTTGCCCGCGCAGGACTGGCACATGAGTTGTTCCGCGCCGCCTATGTATTCATCGGGCACTTGCGTGGTGGCCTGGCCCATGCCACGATCGCCGCCTGCGCCGGTTTTGGTGCGATCTGCGGCTCGTCCATCGCCACCGCCGCGACGATGAGCAAGGTGGCGTATCCGTCGATGCAAAAACTCGGCTACAGCGAATCCCTGTCCACCGGCGTCATGGCCGCAGGCGGCACGTTGGGGATCATGATTCCACCGTCCACCATCATGGTGATCTATGGCATCGTCACCGAAACCAATATTGGCAAACTGTTCGCCGCCGGTGTATTGCCGGGGCTGCTGACCGCGCTGGCCATGATGGGGGCCATCGTGATCGTGACCTCGCGCGACCCGGAACATGCGCCACCAGGAGAAAAGTCCACGTGGTCCGAGCGCTGGAAAGCCGTGCGCGGCATCTGGGGCGTATTGCTGCTGGTCGTCATCGTGCTTGGCGGCATCTATGGCGGTTTTTTCACCGCCACCGAAGGTGCGGGCATCGGCGCCTCCGGCGCGTTCCTGTTCGCGCTGGCCCGACGCGCATTGACCTGGAAAGTCCTGTTCGAGATCCTGGTCGAATCGGCGCGCACCACCGCCATGCTGTTCACGCTGCTGATCGCCGCGACCATCTTCGCCAACTTCGTCAACTTCACCTCGATGCCCGGAGACCTCAAGGAGTGGATCACGCATCTGGGCCTGTCGCCACCGCTGATCGTCGCAGCCATGATGGTGATCTACGTGCTGCTGGGCATGGTGATGGAAGAACTCAGCATGGTCTTGCTGACGATTCCGCTGTTTTTCCCGATCGTGGTCAGCCTGGGTTTCGATCCGGTCTGGTTCGGCGTGCTGATCGTGATGGTGATCCAGATCGGACTGATCTCGCCTCCAGTGGGGATGAACCTGTTCGTGCTCAACACGTTGCTGCCCAACGTGCGTCTGGGCACGATCTACAAGGGCGTGTGGCCGTTCGTGGTGGTGCAGGTGCTGATGCTGATGACGCTGGTCGCGTTCCCGATTCTGAGCCTGTGGTTGCCCTCGTTCATGGACTAGACGGCATGTACTGCGCGAGGCTGGCGGGATTGCCGCTCCGCTGCCCCTGCGTAATCGGCTCTGACCCTTGGCCGGAACGCCAGGGATCTCACCCATCGGCTTCACGGCGAGCGCATCCGGCTCAGACGTCCGCCAATACCCGCAAGTGCGCCTCCACGCTACGGCCAAGCGCGCCAAGATTGTACCCCCCCTCCAGGCATGACACGATTCGGCCACCCGCGTGGCGCCGCGCCACGTCCTTGATGCGTTGGGTGATCCAGGCGTAATCCTGCTCGACCAACCCCATTTGCCCCATATCGTCTTCCCGATGGGCATCGAAGCCGGCACTGATGAAGATCATCTCGGGCCGGTGTTCCTCGAGCCGCGGAATCCATCCGTGCGCAACCAACTCGCGTACTTCCGGCCCCTTCGTATAGGCGGGCACCGGCAGATTCACCAGATTGCCGGCATTGGACCTGGCACCGCCGGATGGATAAAACGGGTGCTGGTAGAAACCCACCATCAGGATGCGCGGGTCGCCGGCCACGATATCTTCGGTGCCATTGCCATGGTGTACATCGAAATCGACGATCGCCACCCGCTTGAGCCCATGGCGCTGCAGTGCATATTTGGCAGCCACGGCCACGTTATTGAAAAAGCAGAACCCCATGGCCTGGTCTCGACAGGCATGGTGGCCCGGTGGACGCACGGCACAAAATGCGTTCTCCAGTTCACCAGCAATCACCGCATCGGTCGCAGCAATGGCGGCACCCGCCGCACGCAGCGAGGCATCCCATGTGTGCACATTGATGGATGTATCGGGGTCAACCTGCGCATGCTGGGGGCCGCCGGCATCGATTTCATCGCGCAAGCCGTCAGACAGGCCCCGAAGCGACGCGATAAACATGCGGCCATGCGCCAATTCGATGTCGGCTAGCGGTGCCGCGGGCGCCTCGCGCCGGTCCAGCACATCACCGACGCCGGAAATCAGCAGACGGTCCTCGATGGCATCGAGTCGCTGCGGACACTCAGGATGCCCCTCGCCCATTTCATGCTGGCGGCAAAAGGGGTGTGTGTAGTAACCGGTCTTGTTCATACGTGCCAGGTCCGATCGCAAATTTCAGGTAACGTCATGCCATGAATCCACAAGTAAAACTGGAACAAGTCCTGGGTCAGCTTAACACGGTGATTGTCGGAAAATCGGCCCAGATCCAGGACTGCGTGGCCTGCCTGCTGGCCGGTGGCCACCTGCTGATCGAAGATGTGCCCGGCGTGGGCAAGACGACGCTGGCACATGCGCTGGCACGCATCTTCGGGCTGCAGTTTTCCCGGGTGCAGTTCACCTCGGACCTGATGCCCGGCGATCTGTCGGGCGTATCGATCTACGAACGTGCCACGGAAAGCTTCGTGTTCCATCCCGGCCCCATATTTGCCCAGGTGCTACTGGCCGACGAGATCAACCGTGCCAGCCCCAAGACCCAGAGCGCGTTGCTCGAAGCCATGGAAGAAAAGCAGGTCACCGCCGAGGGCGAGACCCGACCCCTGCCGGAGCCGTTCTTCGTCATCGCGACGCAGAACCCGCATGACCAACTGGGCACGTATGCCCTTCCCGAATCCCAGCTTGACCGGTTCCTGATGCGGATCTCGCTCGGCTACCCCGACCGCGCGGCCGAACGGAGCCTGCTCACCGGCTACGACCGGCGCGATCTGGTCGATTCCATGGACCGGCTGATGACACCGTTCGACCTGCAGCAATTGCAGCAACAGGTACTGCAGGTGCATGCCTCCGACCCACTGCTCGATTATGTGCAGGACCTGATCGCCGCGACCCGCTCGGGCCGGTGGTTCCTGCAGGGACTCAGTCCCCGCGCCGGCATCGCCGTGATCCGCGCGGCCAAGGCACAGGCCCTGCTCAGCGGCCGCGACTATGTGGCGCCGGACGACGTGCAGGCCATATTGCCGCAAGCCATTGCCCACCGGCTGATTCCGGTCGGTGATGCCGGCCGCGGCGCCATCGAACAGGTCCGTGCGATGGTGCAGGCCGTGGCACTGGCCTGACAGGCGGTCCAGCGTGGGTCTGGCCCAGCCGTTGCCCCATCCGGCCTCACATCCGATCGCGCACCTGCGGGCCCGTTTTCACCGCTTCCTGGCGTCACGCCTGCCGGAGCGGGACATCACGCTGCTGACCCAGCGCAATGTCTACATCCTGCCGACACCTGCTGGCTTCATGCTGGCAGCCACCCTGCTGGTGCTGCTGGTGGCCTCCATCAACTACCAGCTCAACCTCGGCTACCTGTTGACTTTCCTGCTGGCCGGCAGCGCCCTGATCGGCATGCACCTGTGCCATGGCACCCTGCGCGGGCTGTCGCTGCAACTGCAGCCCGTTGAACCCGGAACCGTGGGCGCCAGCGCCACGGTCAGCATCGACCTGGTGAGCGCGCGCAAGCGGGTCCGCCACGGCATTGGCCTTCGGATGCTCGAGGGCGACCACTGGGTATGGACCGACGTTCCGGGGCAAGGCCGCTCCACCGTGCATGTCGCCTTCAAGCCCGAACGCCGCGGCCTGCACCCGATACCGCCAGTGACAGCCGAAACCCGTTTCCCACTCGGCACCTTCCGGGTATGGACCGTCTGGCGACCCGCGTCGCGGGTGCTGGTCTATCCCCCGCCCGAGGCCTGGCCACCGCCCTTACCCGAGGGTGAACCGCGTGCAGGTGACGCGGCGGCTCCGCGGACGCGGCGCGCCAGTGGTGAGTTCGACGGTGTTCGCGCCTACCAGCGCGGCGATCCGATGAAGCTGGTAGTGTGGAAAAAGATGGCCAAGTCCGATGCGCTGGTCAGCCGGGATACCCAGCAGACCCAGCGCTACGCGCTCTGGCTCGATCTCGCGCTTACCGGCATCCCACTGGCCCTGCCTGGTGCTGGCGAACCGCTCGAACGGGCACTATCGCGACTGTGTGCATGGGTGCTGGCCGCCGATCGCCAGAGTCTCGTCTACGGCCTTCGGCTCGGCGCGCTGGAGATACCGCCGGCGAATGGTGAAGCGCACAAGCGGCACTGCCTGGAAGCGTTGGCGCTGCACGGCACACCCACCGCCAGGGCACCCCGCCGCGCATCGACAGGTTGACGGGCATGCTCGAACGCCTTCGCCACCTGCCCCGCGACGCCCGTGACACCCTGTTCCTGCTGCTGGTGATTGGCTGGGTGCTGGCGCCGCAGATCGGCCGCTTGCCCCTGTGGTGTTCGGCGCTGGCAATCGGGGTACTGGCGTGGCGCGGCTATCTGGCCTGGAATGCCAAAGCATTGCCGTCACGCTGGTGGCTGCTGGGTCTGCTGGTCCTGACTATCGGCGCCACATTGGTCACCCACCGCACCTTGCTCGGTCGCGATGCCGGTGTGACGCTGCTGGTGGTACTGCTGACGCTCAAGACACTGGAACTGCGTGCGCGGCGCGATGCCTTCGTGGTGTTCTTCCTCAGCTTCTTCACGATGCTGACCAACTTCTTCTTCTCACAGTCGTTGCTGACCGCGGCGGCCATGCTGGTGGCCCTGATGGGCCTGCTGACCGCGCTCATCAGTGCCCATATGCCGGTGGGCAAACCGCCGCTGCGCGAGGCAGCTGCCACGGCACTGACCATGGCCGCACTGGGGGCTCCGATCATGCTGGCGCTTTTCATGCTGTTTCCACGCATGGCACCCCTGTGGGGCATGCCTGGCGACGCCATGAGTGGTCGAAGCGGACTGTCGGCCACCATGGATGTCGGCTCCATCGCCAAGCTGGCACTGGACGACAGCATCGCGATGCGGGTGCAGTTCGAAGGAAACCCGCCACGCCAGAACGACCTGTATTTTCGCGGGCCGGTGTTGTCCACGTTGGAGGGACGGCAGTGGCAACCGCTGCGCTCGCAATTCCCCGCGTCCATGCAGGAGTCTGCGAACCTGCAGGTGCAGGGCGACCCGGTGCGTTACCAGATCACGCTCGAGCCCAACAACCGGCCCTGGATCTTCGTCCTCGATGCCGCGCTGGCCAAACCCGAGGCCCGCGGCATGGACCTGCGCATGTCGCCGGAACTCCAATGGGTTGCCGACCGGCCGGTGTCCGATCTGCTGCGGTACTCGGCGCAAAGCCATACCGCGTTCAGCCATGGGCCAGGTACACGCACGGCTGCGCTGCAGGACTTTCTGGATTTGCCACCCGGCCTGAACCCGCGCACCATGCAATGGGCCGCCGAATTGCGCCAGAACCCGCAATACGGGGCACAGCCCGCCCGGCTGGTCGATGCTGCTATGGAGCACCTGCGTACCGGCGGATACAGCTATACGCTGCAGCCCGGCGTGTATGGCGCCAACACGGCTGACGAGTTCTGGTTCGATCGACGCACCGGTTTTTGCGAGCACATCGCTTCGGCCTTCGTCATTCTGATGCGTTCGCTCGACATTCCGGCTCGCGTCGTCACCGGCTACCAGGGCGGCGAGTTCAACACCGTGGACGGATTCTGGATAGTGCGCCAGCGCGACGCACATGCCTGGACGGAAGTCTGGCTCGCCGGACGCGGCTGGATGCGCGTCGACCCCACGTCGGCGGTCTCCCCCGGGCGTATCGGCTCGCTACAGCGGCTGGTGGCGCCGCGCGGCTTTGTCGCCAATGCCATGGAGGCGGTCAACCCCGCCATCTGGCTCAACCTGCGCGCCACCTGGGAGGCGGCGAACAACCGATGGAACCAGTGGGTTCTCAACTACAGCCAGAACACCCAGCTCGATCTGCTCAAGGGCATCGGCTTCACCTCACCGAGCTGGGAGGACCTCGGTTATGTGCTGCTGGCCCTGATCGTGGCCTCCAGTTTGCTAGGCGCCGCCTGGACGCTGTGGGAACGCAGCCGCCATGACCCGTGGTTGCACCTGCTCGAACGCGCGCGCCGTGCGCTGCATACCACCGGATGCGCCGTCCCCCCGAACAGCCCGCCGCGCGCCATGGCGCAGTTGGTGCAGCAGCGATGGGGGCCGAGCGATGGTCGGGCCAAGGCCGTCCGTGACTGGTTACTGCGGCTGGAGGCAAACCGTTACGCACCCGGAAAAACGGCAGGCGGCGACACCCTGGTCGTGCTGCGGCGAGAATTCAAACAACTACCATGGCCAAGCTGATGCGCAATTCCGTCCGACCGATTCTGCTGCTGACACTGCTGAGCCTGTTCCTGTCCCACGCCTGGGCTGCCAAGCCGACCAGCAAGCGGCGGGCCGCCAGCGGCGTGCATGCCGGCGCCGAGGCCGGCTTGTATGCCCGCCGCGCGGACGCCATGCGTTTTTCGGACGCGCTTGCCGAGCGGCGCGGCCTGCAACGTGACTGGGTGCGGCAGACCATCGGCCATGCGCGCCGATTGCCGCAAGTCGAACGTTGGGTGCTGCCCGCGACCAGCCCCACGGCCAAGAACTGGCGCGTGTACCGCAGCCGCTTCATCGACCCGGTGCGCATCCAGGCGGGCGTCGCGTTCTGGAATGCCCATCAAGCGGAACTCGAGCGCGCGGAAACCAGCTTCGGCGTGCCGGTCGAGATCATCGTCGGCATCATCGGCGTGGAAACCATCTACGGACGCAATGTCGGCAACTTCCGCGTGATCGATGCGCTTGCGACACTGAGTTTCGATTTTCCGGACGCCCATCCGCGGGCCGAGGCGCGTCGCGCATTTTTCCAGGGCGAACTCGAGCAGTTGTTGTCCCTGGCGCAACGCGGCGACATCGATCCGTTGAGCCTGCGCGGGAGTTTTGCCGGAGCGATGGGCATGCCCCAGTTCATGCCCTCGAGCTGGGTCAAGTACGCGATCGACTTCAACGCCGACGGCAAGATCGACCTTTTCAACAGTCCGTCCGACGTGATTGGTTCGGTCGCCAACTATTTCGTCGCATTCGGCTGGAACAAAGGCATGCCCACCCACTACCCGGTGCGTTTCGACCGCGCGGCGCTTGACCTGGAAACATTGCTCGCACCCGACATTTTGCCCACATTCAGCGTCGCCGGCATGGTCGACAAGGGGGTCGTGCTTGAAGGAGCCGCGCTGCAGCACGCGGGTCCGTTGGCACTGGTTGAACTGCGCAATGGCGAAGACGAACCCAGCTACTTGGCGGGCACCGAGAATTTCTACACCATTACCCGCTACAACTGGAGCAGCTACTATGCGCTGGCCGTGATCGAACTCGGCCAGGAGGTTGCCGCGGCACGCAAGCGCTGAGGCGCGTGCACCGACTTGTCAGAGCGGGGGAGGAAACGCCGGGGCGCTCTCAGCCTGCGCGCTCGCGCAACCATTCGATCAGCGCCTCGCATGGCATCGGCCGCGCGATCAGGAAGCCCTGCACGTCATCACATCCCAGTTCCCGTACCAGTGCCAGTTCCGCCGGTGTCTCAACACCCTCGGCTACCGTGCGCAAATCCAGCTTGTTGGCCATTGCCATGCTGCTTTCCAGGATCGCCCGGGCGGCCGCGTCACGCGTGCCGCGGGCGACGAAGCTGCGGTCGAGTTTCATCTCGGTGAACGGGATCCGTCCGAGTTGTTCGAATGACGAATAACCGATACCGAAGTCGTCAATCGACAGTCCGAAACCCTTCAGGCGCAACCGGGTCAGCACGTCGAGGGCGATCGCAATATCCTTGGTCACGCCAGTCTCGGTCACCTCCAGGTTGATATCGGCCGGCTTGAGCCCTTGGGACAGCACCGCCTGCAACAGCAGGTCCGGCAGGTTCAGGTCGTCCAGCCACTGCGCCGACAGGTTGAGCGCGATGGTCAACGGGAAACCAGCGCGGTGCAATTTCGCACCCTCGCGCAACGCGGTATCGAGCAGCACCGCGGACAACTGGCCGATGATGCCCGCGCGTTCGGAGGCGATGATGAACAGATCGGGCGACACGTCAATGCCGTCGGGCTGGCGCCAGCGCGCAAGCGCCTCCACACCGACCGGCTCCAGTGTGTCCGCCTTCACTTTGGGCTGGAACCAGATGCTGAACTCCGCGTCGCGGATACCGGCCAGAATCGACTGCGGCGTCATGACCGATACGCCACTGGCCGGCTTCAGGACAGCATGGTCGTGCGACGTAGGCTGGAGCAATTCGATCATCTGGCGGGGCGTCGCCGGTTTGTGTACCTGACCCAGCACGCTCAGCCCCTGCAGCTGGGCCAGGTTGCCGACGGTCGTGAGCAGCTGTTCGTCTGCGCCGCTCATCAGGATCAGACCACCGCGGAATCCGCTCTGCCCGAAGCGGCGAATCATCTCCACACCGTCCATCTCGGGCATGTTGAGATCACATACCACCACGTCCAACGGCGCTTCCCGGCGACCCATCTGCACTATCGCCTCCAAGCCATTGCGGGCAGTCAGCACCTCCTTGATACCGATACCGGTCAGCATCTCCTGCATCTGCAGCAATACCACTGGATCGTCGTCGACCACCATAACCGAACCCACCAGCACGTCGGGCGGCATCTCGTCCTGCAACGGAGCCGGCAGCGACATTGGCTCCACCGCATCGAGGCCCTGGGCGTGGTCACGCACCTGCTGCAGTGCCGCGCGCAGTTGCTGCACGCGCTGCGCCAGGTCGGGCATGTCATCGTCCAGCGCGCGTCGCTCCAAGTCGTGGGCCAATTGCGCATAACGCAGCGCGCCGACCGTCAGCGCCGACGATCGCTGCCGGTGCATCTCGCGCACCAGCGCCGCGGCATCCTGAACCGGTTCGGCCAGCCGGTCGATCCCTTCTTGCGCTGCGTCGACAAACGTGGACAGCAGTGTCTGCGCATGCGCGGTGCTGACGCGACCCAACACGCGGTAAAGGGAATCGATGTCGAGCACTGGCAACCCAGACAACGGCGCCGCAGGCGCGACGTCTTGCGCGGCGGTGGCGTCTTGCGCTGCGCCGTCGTCTCCCAGCCAGCGCTCGAGCATCACCGCCAACCCTTCGAGAGATATCGGCTTGGTCAACATGTCGTCCATGCCCGCGGCGACGCAACGTGCCAGCTCACCGGGTACTACGGCCGCGCTGATGGCCACGATCGGCACGCGGGCGCCACGCGCGGACTCCTGCCCGCGAATGGCACGCGCAAGGTCATGGCCCCCCATGCGCGGCATGTCCAGGTCACTGAGCACCAGGTCGTACCGGTTGGCGCGCCACTTTGCCAGCGCCTCCACACCGTCGGTCACCATATCGACGTTGCAGCCCAGGCTGCCCAGTTGCAGCTTGAGTACAGTTTGGTTCGGGCCATAGTCCTCAGCCACCAGCAGTCGCAATCTGCCGCGCTGGCGCAACGGCTGGACCGCGCGGGCGGGTTGCCGGAGGGCAGGCTCCGCTCCCGGTGCAGGTGTCTGTGGCAACGGCGGCAGGTCGATCCAGAACATGCTGCCTTCATGCACGCGGCTCTCGTACCCGATCGATCCACCCATGGCGCTGACCAGTCGCCGCGAAATGGCCAGGCCAATCCCGGTTCCCTCCACCGATCCACGCTCGGAGCCCAGCCGTTCGAACGCAGAGAAAACGCGGCTGGCCATGTCCGGCGATATTCCGTTGCCCGTGTCGGTCACGGCGATCCGGATCCAGGCCGGACCGTCATGGCCAACAGGGCGCTGTCGCTGGCAGGAAACGCGCACGGAACCATCGGGACGGTTGTATTTGATGGCATTCGACAACAGGTTGATGACGATCTGGCGCAGACGCACCGCATCGGCCAGCACCACGGCGTTGCGTGCATCTCCGCCTTCAAAAACGATGCGGATGCCCTGGTTGGCGGCCAGTGGCGCGACCATGGACAGGCTTTCGTTGATAACGGTCTCGACGGCCACGCGCACCATCGTCAGCTCCAGGTGCCCAGCCTCGACACCGCCCAGATCGATCAGGTCATCCACCAGCGATAACAGGTGGCGCCCTGCACGCTCGATCTCGCCCACGTTCTCGCTGGCCGACTGCGTGACCTGGGCGTCGGCGCGCAACAATTGCGAGAACCCGATGATGGCGTTGAGCGGCGTGCGCAACTCATGACTGACGCTGGCCAGAAATGCGCTCTTGGCCCTGTCGGCGCGTTCGGCGTCGTCCTTGGCAGAGCGCAGAGCCTCCTCGGCCCGCTTGAGCTCGGTGATGTCCACGCCAAAGGCGTAATAGCGCTGCAACCCTCCCGTACCCCTGACACCCATGACCTCGGTCACCTGCAGATCCACCGCAGCGCGTTGCGCAGTGGCCTCATATCGCCGCTCGACCACCACCCGTTCGCCGGCATTGATCCGCCCGATCTCCAACGCGATCTGCTGACGGCTCTCCTGTCCAAGCAGGGCCTGCACGCTCTTGCCAACAATGGCGGCGGGCGGCAGTCCGAGAAGCCGTGCCTTGCGCTCGTTGACATAGGTGTAGACCAGGTCCTGGTCGATCACGCTCACATAGCCGGGAAACGCGTCCATCAATGCGCGCTGCTGTCCGTCGTTGGCGCGCAGCGCCTCGAACGCCTGCTCCTGCAGGGTGATATCGCGGAAGGTCCAGACCCGGGTCGGTCCGGAGCCATTTTTCATTGGTACGCTGCGACGCTCCAGCACGCGGCCGTCGCGCAACGCGAGTCGGTCGGTGTGCGGCTCGTCCATCGCCAGCGTGGCGGCCACGCGTGCCATCTCCCGCTCGGGGTCGACGTACAACTTGCTCGCGGCCGCCAGGACATCGGCCCGCGTGGTGACCTGGAACGGGTCCGCCTTCATGTGCCACATCTCGAAGAAGCGGTCGTTGGCAAACAGCAGACGCCCCTCGGGATCCGACGCGTCGTAGGCGAACATACCGTCGGTGGTCGCGTTGAAGGTACGGCGCAGGTTTTCCAGGCTCTGCGCCAACGCGTCGCGCGTGGCCACCTCCTCCGTCACATCACGGGTGACCGCCACCACGCCCTGAACCTTGCTTGCGCGCGTGAGATACGGCGTCATGGTGGTTTCCATGACGCGGCGATCCTGATCCCCGAAGACAACCTCGGCACTGATCACACGCATCTCGTTGCGGCTTGCGCATTGCGTCAAGGCGTCCAGGCGCTCCGGTGTCATTATCTGCGGCACCACCGCGCCGAAATGCTGCCCCATCACCTGCTCGCGCGCCAGGCCATTGCGCTTGCACCATGCGTCATTGACAAAGCGGTACTTGCCATCGAAATCGGTGACGCTGACCATGTCGTTGATCGAGTTGACGACGAACTCGGACACGTGCTGCGCCTCGCGCGCGCGCTCCATGGCGCTGACGTCGGACAACATCACCACCAGCCCGACCACTGCGCCATCCCCATCCGTCAACGCCGTCTCATGAGCCAGGCAGCGCACCCGACTGCCGTCGATCCGCAGCAGGTCGACGACCTGTCCGGGACTACCCGACATGTCGGATCCAGCCAACCTGTCGTTGAGGCGTCGTGCATAGGATGGCTCGACCAGCTTCAGCATGGTGCTTCCCACAACGGCATCGTGCGGTCGGCGCAGCATGCTGCACAAGGCCGGATTGGCGTCAGTGGTAGACCCATTGGCATCGACAAACCAGAAACCCAGCTGTGTCGTTTGCTGCATGGCCGACAACAGCCGTTGCTTTTCCAACAGCTGCGCCTCGGTCTCGTTCTTCAGCGTGACATCCTGCACGGTGCCCAGCATGGCCATCACCTGCCCTTGCGCATCGCGCCGAACCTCGCTGCGACCTAGCACATGATGCACGCTGCCATCGGGCCAGCGGACGCGGAAACGGCAATCAAGGTCCTCGCCCCGGTCCTGGGCCCTGCGGAAGGCTTCATCCACCCGCGTCAGGTCTTGCGGATGCACGCCGCCACGAAAAAGCGCCAGGCTGGGCGCAACACTGCCCGGCTCCAGTCCCCAGAGCCGGAAATGGCCATCCGACCAATCCAGAGTCTCGGTGCGGGGGTCCCAGGCATAACTTCCCAGGCCGGCGAGTTGTTCTCCCCTTTCCAATTGCGCGTGTCCACGACGCACATCGGCCAGTTGCTCGGCCTGCGCTCCGCGCAAGGCCACCGTCTCACGCATGGTGCGATGCGCCCGCAGCGCGATGACCAGCACATACGCGATGAAGAGCAACCCGATCAACACCATCATCGCGCTGGTCTCAGTGCCCAGCGCCAGCAGGCGCACCATCAATGCGAGGAGAACCGGCAGGCCGAAAAGCAGCGCGGCCCTAAGGTCGAATGCACTGCCTGCCAACGTGCTGACGCAGATGCCGACCAGTGCGAATGCCAGGAACAACTGGTGGGCCAGTGCCAGAGGCGGAAAAAGCCAGTAGCTCGACAGCGCCCAGATCACGCCATGCACCAGCGCCAACAGCCGGTAGCGCCCGATCCACGCGTGCGCATGCTGGCCCTCCGCATCAGCGTTTGCATGCCAGCGATAGACAGCCAGATGGGCCAGCAGGCCCGATGCCAGCACCAGCAGCCAGATGGCCGCCGGCGCCAGCCCGGCGACCCGCGACTGCACCAGCGCCACGATCACACCCAGCAACGCACTGCCGACGACTGCCGCGGGCAGTGTCTGTCGGTGCTGATGCACCTGCTCGTCGCGAACCAGGCGATCCACGTCCAGCGGCCTAGCTAAAGGTCGTGTCATGTGTGGGTGCGCCATGGGCGCTCGGGAAGTGCCATCACATCGCGCTGTCGTGGCGTGCATTTTGCCCCGTTTCGGGGCAGCACCAACAGCGCGGCGTGACCGCGTGCGCGAACGGGCTGAATACTAGTTCGGCAGCGGAACCAGGAAATCGCGGCTGATATGCGATCCCAGGTCGCTGACCCTGTCGAGGAACTGCGTCAGATAGGCGTGCAGCCCGGTTGCCAGGATTTCATCGATGTGACCGTACTTCAGTTCGGCGCACAACTTGCCGGCGCGGCGCAGGGTATCGCTGGAGCGATCCGTCGCCAGCAGACCCAGGTTGTTCACAACCTCGTTCAAGCTCGCCAGCAGGGAGCGCGGCATGTCAGGACGCAACATCATCAGGTCGGCCACCCGCTCGGGCTTGATCACGTCGCGGTAGACCTTGCGGTAGATCTCGAAGCCGGAGACGCTTTGCAGGATCGCGCTCCAGTGGTAGAAGTCATACTCTTGGTCCTTCTCGCTGGCGGTGCCATAGAAGTCGCTCTGAACTGCGTGAAACTTGACGTCCATCATCCGCGCCGTGTTGTCGGCCCGCTCCAGGAAGGTGCCCAGTCGCATGAAATACAGGGCCTCGTCCATCAGCATGGTGCCTACCGTGACGCCACGCGACAGGTGTGAATGGAACTTCACCCATTCGAAGAACTGCGCGGGGTCGCGCTCGAACACACCGTCCTTGAGGTTGCGACGCACTTCCAGCCACGTCTGGTTTGTGGTTTCCCAGACTTCGGTCGTCAAGGTGCCTCGCACGGCCCGCGCGTTTTCGCGTGCTGCGCCCAGGCACGACACGATGCTCGACGGATTCTCTTCGTCCTTGACCATAAATTCCATCACGTCACGGGACGTGATCTCGCCATATTTCTCGGTATAGGCAGGCGTCAGTTCGCTGATACTGATCAGCCCCTGCCAGCCAGCCAATGCAACAGCATCGGATTGCGGCAGCAGCGAGGTCTGGTAGTTGGCGTCCAGCAAACGGGCGGTGTTTTCGGCCCGCTCGGTGTAGCGGGACATCCAGTAAAGGTGGTCGGCGGTTCGGCTCAGCATGGGCGCTCCTCTTGTGTTCGGTCGCGATGGCGGCCCATCAGTTTTCCAGTACCCAGGTGTCCTTGGTGCCGCCGCCCTGCGACGAATTCACCACCAGGGAACCTTCCTTGAGTGCAACCCGGGTCAACCCGCCGGGCACCATCTGCACCTTCTTGCCGCTCAATACATAAGGCCGCAAATCGATGTGGCGCGGTGCGATACCGCTTTCGACAAAGGTTGGACAACTCGACAGGCTAAGCGTAGGCTGGGCGATATAGCGCTCCGGATAGGCGCGCAACACGCGTGCAAAGTCTTCCAGTTCGGCCTTGGTGGCGGCCGGCCCCACCAGCATGCCGTAGCCCCCAGCGCCATGGACCTCCTTGACCACCAGGTCCTTGAGGTTGTCCAGCGTGTACAGCAGGTCGTCGGCATTGCGACACATCAGCGTGGGCACATTGCTCAGCAGCGGCTTCTCGCCCAGATAGAACTCGATCATCTTGGGCACATACGGATAGATCGACTTGTCGTCCGCCACGCCGGTACCCACGGCATTGCAGATCGTGACATGGCCTGCGCGGTAGACCTCCATCAGACCGGAGCAACCCAGCGTCGAGTCCGACCGGAATACGTCCGGATCGAGATAGTCGTCATCCACACGCCGGTAGATCACGTCGACCCGCTTCGGCCCGCGCGTGGTGCGCATGTACAGGAATTTGTCACGCGTGAACAGATCCTGGCCCTCCACCAGTTCCACGCCCATCTGCTGGGCCAGGAAAGCGTGTTCGAAATAGGCACTGTTGTGCATGCCGGGCGTCAAAACCACCACCGTCGGCTCGGCCGTGGTGGCCGGGCTGCAATCACGCAAAGTCTCGAGCAGCAGGTCGGGGTAATGCGCCAGCGGGGCAACCTTGTGGGCGCTGAACAGCTCCGGGAACAGGCGCATCGTCATCTTGCGGTTTTCCAGCATGTAGCTGACGCCACTGGGCACCCGCAGATTGTCCTCAAGCACGAAGTATTCGGGATCTCCCTTGGCATTGACCGCCCGCACGATGTCGACGCCGGAAATATGGGAGTAAATGTTGTCGGTGACATCCACGCCGACCATTTCGGGCCGGAACTGCGCATTGCCCACCAATTGCTCAGTGGGTACATGGCCGGCCTTGAAAATCTCCTGATCGTGGTAGCAGTCATGGATGAACCGGTTCAGGGCCGTCACACGCTGGACCAGTCCTTTTTCGAGTGCATCCCACTCCTGCGCCGCAATGATGCGGGGTATCAGGTCGAACGGGATCAAGCGCTCGTTACCCGCGCCACCCTCGTCCTTGTCGCCGTACACGGCAAAGGTGATGCCGACACGACGAAATATCATCTCGGCCTCTTCCCGCCGCGTAGCCATCATGTCACCGGGCTGCCGCGCGAGCCACTCATCGTAGATCTTGTAGTGATCCCGGATCTTCGCCCCGCCCGAGAAAAACTCGTACGGCAAGGTGGTGTACATCTCATCAAACTTCTGCATGGTCCGGCTTCTCCTTTGTGCAGCTGGCAGGTTAAAGCTTAGCAACTTTTGGGCCGCCCATCATTCCTGCTGAGGCAGCTGGGATTAGAGCCGTTATTTGTCCGGCAAACGATGTTTCCAATAACGAAGTTCCTCAAGGCGTTGGCAAATAACCTCACTTGGCTTTGCCGAACGCCAAAACATCGCACCACAATGAGGCGAATCGAACACGCCGATCTGGCGCCGCGCGTAACGGGCCATCGGCACATCGGCCGGATGGCCAAAACGATTGCGGTACCCGCTTTGGACCAGCGCCACGCGGGGTGTAATTGCATCCAGAAATGCAGCGCTGCTCGATGTCTTGCTGCCATGATGTGGCACCACCAGCACATCGGCCTGCAACAACACGCCGTTGTCGAGCAATTGCCGCTCCTGGGCGGCTTCGATGTCGCCGGTCAGCAAGGCAGCCGCCTTCTGGCGCCCGGCACCCCCGGACACCGACACCCGCAACACGCAGGACGTGGCATTGGGTTTTACGCGCTGCAATCGGGACTGCGCTGGCGGATGCAGCACCGTAAACACCACTCCATCCCAGACCCAGCGCTGGCCGGCCTGGCACCGTGCACCCCGACGCAGCTGCCACAAACCGTGATCCGCTGCGAGAGACCCCAATAGTTGTGCATGACCATGTACGGCCAGAACGGATGCCGCACCGCCGACATGGTCCGAGTCGCTGTGGCTGATCACCAGCAGGTCCAGTTGCACGGCCAGCGCGCGCAGCAGCGGCACCAGCACCCTGTCGCCAGCATCGCTGTTGCGTCCGAAACGCGGACCGGCGTCAAACAGCAAGGCGTGCTGTGCGGTGCGCACCAGTACCGCGCTGCCCTGACCGATGTCGGCCGCCAGCAGGTCAAATTGCCCGACGGGTGGTCGCGGCGGCTGCCACAACAGCACAGGCACGAGCAAAGCGACACCGCCGAGCCGCATTGGGGCCGGCAAACGGACCGCCAGCAAGAAACCTCCGACAACGCCGCCCAAGCCGACCCATACCGGGACGGACGCCACTGAAAGCGTGGCAAATGGCAACTGTGCCAGCCAGCGAAGGTAGCCGGCCAGCACCCCGATGGCCGCTTCGGCAAGGTCCCAGGCAGGGGCCACCAGGGTACCGGCCATGGCCAATGGCGTCACCAGCAGCGTGACCCAGGGAATGGCGAACAGGTTGGCGGCAAAACCGACCACCGAGACCTGCCCGAACAGCAGCAGCACCAGGGGCGAGAGCGCCATTGTAATGAGCCATTGTTCGCGCAACATCGCGCGAATGCGCCACCAAACGGATGCTGATCCGGCCCGTTCGCCACGATCGTCGGTTGCGAACAGTACACCCACCGCCACGAAGCTCAGCCAGAAACCAGCCTGCAGCCAGGCCCACGGGTCCATCAACAGCACCACGACGCCGGCCAGCAACCAGACGACCGGCCACGGCCATGCCCGACCGGACAGCCGCAACAGACAAAACACGGCCAGCATCCAGATGGTGCGCTGCGACGGCACGCCCCAGCCGCTGAAAACCGCGTAGGCGCAAGCCAGCGCAAGGCCTCCCACCACCGCGGCATGGGGCGCCGGCACATACAGGCACAGGCGGGCACTACGGCGCCAAGCCGCGCCGGTGAGTCGGCCTGCAAGCCAGGCAAACATGGTGATGTGCAGTCCGGAAATACTCATCAGATGGGCCACGCCCGTAGCCCGGAAAACATTCCAGTCCGCACGCGCGATGGCATTCTGGTCGCCGGTCACCAATGCGCTGATCCAGCCGGCGTGGTTGGAATCCGAAAGTCGCGCATCGATGCGCTGGCGCATTTCCTGACGTGCCAGTTCAACCGGGTGGCGCCAAGTCTGGGCAAGTCGCTGCGGCGCGGGATGCCCCTTGCCGTCACGTACATAACCCACCGCCTGCACACCCTGCTCCCACAGCCACAACTCATAGTCGAAACTGTGTGGATTGCTGTTGCCGTGCGGCGCTTTCAGACGCACAACCATGCGCCAGCGTTCGCCGGCCCACAGTGTCGGGAGGGTATTCGACGAGGCGTTGTGACGGGCATCACCGAAACCGAGGTACCAGCTCAGCTGAATGCGGGAGGGCAGCCGCACCGGCAGGCCTTCTGCATGGGCCGATTCGACATGCAGCTGCATCCGCAATCCGGACGCACTGGATTGGGGCATGGAGGCCACCACCCCGGTGAGCAGCAGATCGCGCCCCTCCAGGGCGGGCTCCAGTGCGCGGGCCTGAAACGCCAGGGCCCGCACACCCACCTGGCCAAACGCGAGCAAGGCCGTGGCCAGCACCATACACAAGGCATGCGGCATGCTGAAGGCCTGCCGCATGAAGAGGCCGACTGCAGCGCCCGCGCCAATCAGCATGCCCGGCACATACAGCCAGTACACCCACAATTGCGGCTGGGTCAGCTGTATTGCTGTTCCGGCAACCCAGCCCGCCAAAGCCGGTACCAGCCAGCGTGCGGCGCCGGGCCGGTGCGGGTTGCCAGAAACCATGCCGACATCGTAGGAGCGCCGAACGGCGCGATGCGCCGGCACATCCACTGTTTCGACGACAAATCCGCCCAGGCCACCGTCTACCGGACAGTGACCGCCAACGGCTAGCCGCCGACCCGTTTGACGGTGAAACCCTGCGCCGTCAAGCCCTGCATCACCCGCTCCACATGGTCACCCTGGATCTCGATCACGCCGTCGGCCACGGTGCCGCCACTGCCGCAATCCGTCTTGAGCCGGCGTGCCAATGCGATCAGCGCAGCCGGCTCCAGGGCCACGCCCCGCAATACAGTCACGGTCTTGCCGCCACGCCCCTTCTTCTCGCGGCTGACCCGCACGACACCATCGCCTGCGACAACCGGCCTGAGCTGCCGGCAGGCGCATTGCGCCATCGGGTGGCGGCAATCGGGACACATGCGCCCACTGTCGGTCGAATAGACCAGCCCCCCTGTGCGTTCAGATCGGGACCCCATCGTCAAACCACACCACCAATGGCGTGCGAGTGCGTCACGGGATCTCGACCACCACGTTGCCCGGCGCCGATGCCTGCTCGACCGCCTGATGCGCCTGAGCGATCTGCGCCAGCGGCAGTCGGCACGCAATGTTGTGGATCAGGGCGCCCCGCTCCAGCCAACCTGCCAGCGTCGCCTGGGCGCACGCCCGTTCGGCCGCGGCCAGGTTGTAGACGATGAAAAACGACAAAGAGACGTTGTTGACGATCAGCGGGAAAAATGGCAGTTCGATGCCGGGCTTGCCGCTGCCATACACCAACACGTCACCACCACTGCGCAGCACCGCGAGATCGAGTTGTGCATTGGCGGCAATATCAACCTCGATGATCCGGTCCACCCCCTGCCCTTGTGTCGCTTCGCGCACCCGCTGCGCCACGGGTTCGTCGCGGTACTGGATCACCACGTCCGCCCCGGCCTGGCGCGCCAGAGCCGCCTTCTCCGGGCCACTGACCGTCGTCAACACCTGACGCGCACCGAGCAGCCGGCAAAATTGCACCGCGTAGTGCCCCACCGCGCCGGCGCCTCCAGCCACCAGCACCCGCTGCCCCGCCACCCCGCCACGTGCGAGCGCGGCATGCAGCGCCGTCATGGCCGGAATCCCCAGGCAGGCGCCTGCTTCGTCGCTGGTGGCCTGCGGCAATTCAATCGCCATATGTTGCGGCAAAACAACGTACTGGGCGGCCGTGCCATCCGGACGACCCCAGGCGGCATTCCACACCCAGACACGCTGCCCCAGGCGCGAAGCGGGCACACCGGCGCCAACAGAATCAATAAACCCCATGCCATCGCTATGTGGAGTCACCCGTGGAAACGGCATTTCAGCGCTGCGCAAGCCGGCCCGCGACTTGACGTCCGACGGGTTGACGCCGGACCAGCGCAGACGCACCCGTACCTCACCCGGTCCCGCTAACGGGTCAGCCACCTCGCCGAGCAGCAATACTTGCTCCGCCAACCCCGTTTGATCGTAATATGCCGCCTGCATCACATTCCCCGTTTGAACCTTTTTTGCGATTGTGACCCTGCAATTGCATTTCTGATCGAAAGTCTGCGGGAATTCCCGCAACACCGCTCCGCGCGACCGGACGCTGCATCGATCAAAAATACTGCCCGTGCTGCTAGTATGGGCGATTTGGCATGCGAATCGCCGCACGAGTACCCCTCCCGCGACACAGCGGAATAACATGAGATTGCTGAATGTCCATCCACGCTGCACTGCATCACGTTACCCACTATAAATACGACCGCCCGGTCATACTCGGCCCCCAGGTGATCCGGTTGCGCCCGACGCCCCATTGCCGCAGCAAGATCCTGGCGTATTCGCTCAAGGTGGAGCCTGCAGGCCATTTCATCAATTGGCAGCAGGACCCGTTTGCCAATTACCAGGCGCGGCTGGTGTTCCCGGAAAAAACCACTGAGTTCAAGATCACCATCGACTTGGTCGCGGACATGTCGGTCTACAACCCGTTCGACTTCTTCCTGGAACCAACGGCCGAGACATTTCCATTCAAATACGCGCCGCTGCTGGAGCAGGAACTGGCGCCTTATCTGGCGGTAGAACCGGCATCGGACATACTCAAGGCCTGCCTGGCACGAATCGACCGCACCAAACGGCGCACGATCGATTTCCTGATCGACGTCAACCAGATGGTGAGCAAGGACATCCGTTACCTGATCCGGATGGAGCCGGGCGTGCAGACACCGGACGAGACCTTGACTTTGGCGGCGGGTTCCTGCCGTGACTCCACCTGGCTACTGGTAAACCTGCTGCGCCACAACGGTTTGGCAGCGCGTTTTGCGTCGGGTTACCTGATTCAGCTCGCACCCGACGTCAAGGCGCTCGATGGCCCCAGTGGCACCGAAGTCGATTTCACCGACCTGCACGCCTGGTGCGAGGTTTATCTGCCAGGCGCCGGATGGATCGGGCTCGACCCCACATCCGGCCTGCTGGCCGGCGAAGGCCATGTGCCGCTGGCCTGTACGCCGCAGCCCTCGGGCGCTGCGCCGATCGAAGGCGGTGTCGAACTGGCCGGGGTTGAGTTCGTTCATGAGATGAAAATCACCCGTCTGTACGAGACACCGCGCGTCACCAAGCCCTATACCGAAGAGCAATGGGCAGCGGTCATGCGGCTGGGTGAGTCGGTCGACAGGGAACTGCTCGACGGCGATGTGCGTCTGACCATGGGCGGTGAGCCGACCTTCGTGGCGGTCAGCGACCGCGATGCGGGGGAGTGGAATACCGATGCCCTCGGCCCGACCAAACGGGGCTTTGCGACCGCGCTGGTGCACAAGTTGCGCGCCGAATACGGCAAGGGCGGCTTCCTGCATTTTGGCCAGGGAAAATGGTACCCGGGTGAGCAATTGCCGCGCTGGGCCCTGAACATCTATTGGCGTGCCGACGGCGAGCCGGTCTGGGCCAACCCGGAGATCTTCGTTGACGAGCGCAGCCCAACGCACTACACCAGTGAAGTCGCGCGCGACTTCACCCTCGCTCTTGCGCAGCGTCTGGGCTTGAGCGGGAAACACATCCTGCCCGGATATGAGGACATATGGTATTACCAGTGGCGCGAGCGCAGGTTACCGGTCAACGTCGACCCACTCCTGTCGCGTCTTGAAGACGAAATGGAGCGTGCGCGGCTGCGCCGCGTCTTTAGCCAGAATCTGGACACCATCGTGGGCTACGTGCTGCCGATCAAGGCGGCAGATCTTGCTGCGACCGGCGGCCCGCGCTGGATGACCGGGCCGTGGTTTGTACGCGACGAGCGCATGTACCTGATGCCCGGCGATTCACCCATGGGTCTGCGCCTGCCGCTGGACTCGCTGCCCTGGGTCAATCAGGCAGACTTCCCCTACCACACGCCGCAGGACCCCTATGACGCCCGCGGCGAGTTGCCCCCCCTTGCCGCCTTGGCCCAGCGTTACGTTGCGGCGCCGTCCCAGCCGACATCACCGTCGGCCAGTACCGCAGCCGCGAGCAGCCCGGCCCCATTGATGCCCTACCCCGCTGGCGCCATTGTCCCGTCCGAGGCGGCGCGCGTCACGCAAGAGACGGCAAGGGCTGCGCAGCAGACCAGCGTTGACAGCACAACGGTGCAATCAACCGGCCATGGCGAGCCTGCCGATGCCGCGCGGGTGCCCGCCGTACAGGAGTCGGCGCACTGGCTCAGCCGCACAGCTCTGTGCGTGGAAATACGCGACCCGCGCCGGGCCAATGGCCCCAAGGCGGAAAAACAGGGTGCGGCCTCAGGCGTGATGTATGTGTTCATGCCACCGCTGGAAAAACTCGAGGACTACCTCGAATTGCTGGCAGCCATCGAGGCCACAGCGACCGAGCAGGGTGTGCAACTGGTGCTTGAGGGTTATCCGCCGCCGCGCGATCCGCGCCTGAAGCTGCTGCAAGTGACGCCCGACCCGGGCGTGATCGAGGTCAACGTGCATCCGGTCACCTCATGGGGCGAGTTGGTGCGCAACACCGAGTTCCTGTACGACGCGGCCTGGGAGTCGCGCCTGTCAGCCGAAAAGTTCATGAATGACGGCCGCCACACCGGAACTGGTGGTGGCAACCATTTCGTGATGGGTGGCGCTACACCGTCAGACAGCCCGTTCCTGCGCAAGCCGGAACTGCTGGCCAGCTTCCTGCTGTATTGGCACAACCATCCCAGTTTGAGTTATCTGTTCAGCGGCATGTTCGTTGGCCCGACCAGCCAGGCGCCTCGGGTGGACGAGGCACGCAACGACCAGCTGTACGAGTTGGAGATCGCGTTGCAGCAGATCCACGCTAACCGCGAGAAATTCGGTGCCGTGATGCCGCCCTGGTTGGTGGACCGCACCTTGCGCAATATCCTGATCGATGTCACCGGCAACACCCATCGCAGCGAGTTTTCGATCGACAAGATGTATTCGCCGGACGCATCCACCGGAAGGCTCGGCCTGCTGGAACTGCGTGCCTTCGAGATGCCTCCCCATGCGCGCATGAGCATCGCCCAGCAATTGCTGCTGCGCGCATTTGTGTCGCGATTCTGGAAGCAACCCTACCAGGGCAAGCTCAGCCGATGGGGCACGTCGCTGCACGACCGCTTCATGCTGCCGACCTTCATCCGGATGGATTTCGAGGATGTCATCGCCGAGATGGGCCAGGCCGGATACCCGTTCGACCCGGCATGGTTTGCGCCGCACCTTCAATTCCGTTTCCCGCTGGTGGGCAGCATCACCAGCGGCGGCATGGAGCTCACATTGCGCAATGCACTCGAGCCCTGGCATGTCATGGGCGAAGAAGGCGCACCCGGGGGCACTGCACGTTATGTCGACTCGTCGCTCGAACGCATCGAAGTCCATGTGAGCGGTTTCAACGAGAGCCGCTACGCCATCACCTGCAACGGCAAGCCGTTACCGATGCAGCCGACCGGTGTCGAGGGCAGCTTCGTGGCCGGTGTGCGTTACAAGGCCTGGAACCCGCCTTCATCGCTGCATCCGTCGATCGATGTGCATTCACCGCTGACCTTCGATATCGTCGACACCTGGATGCAACGGTCAATCTCCGGCTGCCAATACCATGTGACGCACCCCGGTGGATTGAGCTACGAATCGCTGCCGGTCAATGCCAACGAAGCCGAGAGCCGCCGGCTATCGCGCTTCCTCTCCATGGGTCACACGCCTGGCACTATGCCTGACGTTCCTGCGAGCATCGACGTCGTGCGCAGCCGTGAGTTTCCGTTCACGCTTGACATGCGCCAGCGCTGATCTGACACATGGGCCAGGTTCCGCACCCCGAGCCCGTCGCGCCGGCGAACGCCGTAGAAGCGCGCCCGGCGCCGACCGCCCCGGGTCATCTGGACGAAATGTGCGGCAAGATCGCGCAAGGTAGCGGAGCCGGTGCGACAACGGGTCCGATGACGGGGCATTGGGCGTCGTTCTTCGCGCACCTGGGTCCGCACGATCCACGAAATCTGAACGACAAGGGAGCCCGTTTGGAGCGCCAGTTGCGCGACAACGGCGTGACGTATAACGTCTATGCGGACGCCGGTGGTCCGCAGCGGCCCTGGTCGCTCGACCTGTTCCCCTTCATCGTGACGCCCCAGAGCTGGCGACAGATTGAAACCGGCGTGTTGCAGCGCGTGCGCCTGCTCGAGCGCGTTATGGCCGACGTCTATGGGCCGCAGCAACTGCTGCGCGCCGGGTTGATCCCGCCGGCCCTGGTGCAGGGCCATCCTGGCTACCTGCGTGCGATGCATGGTGCCGAGCCAGTCGGTGGCACCCGACTGCACATCGTCGCATTCGATCTGGCGCATGGCCCGGACGGCAACTGGTGGCTGGTCTCGCAACGCACCCAGGCGCCATCGGGCCTCGGATACATGCTCGAAAACCGCCTGGCGATCTCGCGCCTGTTTCCCGAGGCGTTCGACAACATGCGCGCGCAGCGCCTGGCTGGCGCATACCGGGCGCTGGTAGACAACCTCAAGGCCAGCAGCCCGGGCGGACGCGATTCGCATATCGCGCTGCTCACGCCCGGGCCCTACAACGAAACCTATTTCGAGCATGCGTACCTGGCCCGCTATCTGGGCGTGACCCTGGTGCAGGGCAGCGACATGGTGGTACGCGACGAACGCCTGTACCTCAAGACGCTGCGCGGCCTGGTGCCGGTGCATGGCCTGCTCAAGCGACTGGACGACGCCTACCTGGACCCACTGGAATTGCGCTCCGACTCCACGCTGGGTATTCCGGGTCTGCTGCAGGCCGTGCGCGCAGGCAATGTACTGATGGCCAATGCGCCCGGCTCGGCATTCCTGGAGTCCCCGGCCCTGCTCGGATTTCTTCCCGCGCTGGCGCAGCATGTATTGGGCGAAAACCTGAAGCTCGCCGCGCTGCCGACCTGGTGGTGCGGCGAGCGATCGGCCATGGACGCCGCGCTGCCGCGCCTGTCCACATGTGCGATCAAGCCGACCTTCCCGAGCAGCGAGGTGGCCGACAGTTTCCAGTCGGTGCTCGGGCGCAACCTGTCGGCGCGCGAACGCGACGAATGGGCCGGTCGCATTGCGCTGCATGGTGAAGATCACACGGTGCAAGCGTACATGCCGCTGTCGCAGATGCCGACCTGGCAACCCGGCGCCACGGCAGATGCCGGGCAAGTCGTGCCGCGCTCGGCCTTGTTGCGGGTATTTGCCATAAGTGACGGCGAACAGTCGTGGCAGGTGGTGCCAGGTGGCCTTGCGCGCGTGGCCCATGCCGGTGCAGAGATCGCCGCGATGCAGCGTGGTGGAAGCAGCGCCGATGTATGGGCGATGTCCGACTCGGAGGTTGATCGCACAACGCTGCAGACACCGGCGCTGACCGTAGCGAACGTGGCCCAACGGCGGCGCCTTGTCACCAGCCGGGCAGCCGAAAACCTCTATTGGCTGGGACGCTACACGGAACGTGCCGAGAACAACATCGCGCTGGCGCGCCTTACGCTTGAATGCCTCAACGGCGAAGACCAGACCTGCCCCAGCTTGCTTGAGTGGCTCGATCGGATGGCGCGTTTCAACTACCTCGTGCTGCCCGATGTGCCGTCCCTGTTGCAGTCGCGCCGGGTGTTCGAACGCTCGCTGATCGCCGGCCTGGGCAGCGCGACCATGGTCAGCAGCGTTGGATACAACTTGCGGGCGGTCCGCCAGGCGGGCGCCACCGTGCGCGAACGGCTTTCCTACGAGCACTGGCATTTCATCGAATGCGCACAGGACGAACTGGCCGGCGCATTTTCACGACTGAGCAGTCCGTCCGAATACGGGACACTCGATGCGCTGGACCTGCTCAAGACGGTTGGCCGGCACATGGCGGCCATCACCGGCGCGCAAACCGACCGCATGACGCGGGACGATGGCTGGCGGCTACTGAGTATCGGACGCCATATCGAGCGACTCGGGTTCCTGTCGGACTCGATTACGACCGGGCTGGAGACCGGTTCGCTGGCAGACGACGCCGGATTCGAGGCCATGGTGGCGCTGTTCGACAGCAGCATCTCGTTCCGCGCCCAGTTCCAGCAAAGCCGGGAAATGCTGGCGCTGGTAGACCTGCTGGTACTCAACCGCGACAATCCGCGGTCGCTGGCCTGGGTGGCACATACATTGCGCGGCCGGCTGGCCAGGCTGGCCGGCAGCGAACCCAATGCGCTCAGCCCGTTGTCAATGCAGGTGCCCGACCCGGCAGACTGGGACTTGTCGCAGTTGTGTACGCGGATTGATGCCGCATCGATCAGCGCTGACACCGGGGTGGAGCACGACTTGCAGGCGCTGCAGCAGGTGCTGGATGCGTGTGGGCAGGCTGCACGTGCGGTCTCCGAACAGGTGAGTTCAATCTATTTCATGCACACCGGCGCGTCCGAGTTCAGCGTGGGAGCATGAGCGTGAGAGGTAATTAATGCGACTCGCCGTCACGCACGAAACGCGTTATGCGTACGCGCCACCGGTCGAAGTGGCGCAGCATGTCGCCTGTCTGCAGCCCATGCAAACCGCCTCGCAACGGCTGTTGTCACACACGCTCGCAATCGCTCCCCCGCCTTCGCAGCGGAAAAACTCGGTCGATGCATTCGGCAACAACCGTACATTCCTGTCTCTGCAGATCCCGCACATCGAACTCACCGTGCTGGCCCACAGCGTGGTGGAAACCTGGCCGCTGGTCGTGCCAAAGGTGGTGCTGCCGTGGGAACAGGCGTGTGAGCATTTCCGCTACCGGGTCGACAGCCCGTATGACGCCGACGTCGAATTCGTGTTCAGCTCCCAGTATGTGCCGCGCCACGCGGAGTTCGCAGCTTATGCGCAGCCCAGTTTCGCGCCTGGCGCCGATCTGCATGCCGCCACGCTGGACTTGATGCACCGCATCTACCAGGACTTCACGTACGACAGCGAAAGCACTGAAATCCACACACCGGCCAGTGAGGCACTGGCCCAGCGCAAGGGCGTGTGCCAGGACTTTGCGCACATCATGATCGCCTGCCTGCGCTCGCTCGGTCTGTCGGCGCGTTATGTCAGCGGCTACCTGCTGACAGTGCCGCCTCCCGGCCAGGCGCGGTTGGTGGGTGCGGATGCCTCGCATGCCTGGATCTCCCTCCTGGTACCCACGCAAACAGGCGATACACGCTGGTGTGATTTCGACCCCACGAACGACCGCTGGGGTTGGGGAGCACCTGGTGAAGACTATGTGGTGCTGGCAATTGGACGGGACTTTGCTGACGTATCGCCGATCCGCGGCGTGATCCACGGTGGCGCCAGCCACGAATTGACGGTGGCCGTTACCGTCGCCCCCATGGCCGCGAGTGACAATACGCTGGCAAACGGACCTGCCGTTACCCACGGTTTTTCGGCCCAATCTCAATCTCAATCTCAATCTCAATCATCATGAACATCTACGACAAACTCACCGAACTCGACATCACGCTGCCGCCCGTTTCCATTCCAGCCGCCGCCTACCTGCCATTCGTGCAGACCGGCAAGCTGGTTTTCCTCAGCGGCCATATTGCCAAGAAGGATGGCAAGCCCTGGGTCGGCCAATTTGGCAAGAACATGAGCACCGATGACGGCAAGGCCGCTGCACGCGCAATCGCGATCGACCTGATGGGAACGCTGCATGTGGCGGTCGGCGGCGACTTGAACAAGGTCAAACGCATCGTCAAGCTGATGTCCCTGGTCAACTCGACCGGCGACTTCACCGAACAGCACCTGGTGACCAACGGCGCCAGCGAGTTGATCGGCCAGGTGTTCGGTGACAAAGGCGCCCATGCACGCAGTGCCTTCGGCGTCGCGCAGATTCCGATGGGCGCCTGCGTCGAAATCGAGATGATTGCCGAGATCGAGTGACAGCGGAAAGCGGATCCGAACTTCGCTGCTTTTTGCCGGCGCCGGGTTAAAGGGATAGCCCGGACTACGCTACCAATCCCGATGCCCGTCAGGGCAGTCGCTCGCATCCCTGATCCGACACCCGTCGCAATTGCGCCACGTCGACAAGCCCGGGTGCAATTTCCGCCAGCGGCACCAGCACGAACGCCCGCGCGTTCATGCGCGGGTGCGGAACTGCCAAAGTCGCACTGTCGATGCGGGCATCGCCGAACAGCAGCAGGTCCAGGTCAAGCGTGCGCGGTGCATTGCGGTACGGTCGGGCGCGCATCGCCGCATCTTCGAGCAGTTGCAGACCCGCCAGCAGATCGTAGGCCGTGCGGGTCGTGCGCAGGCAAACCACCGCATTGACGTAGTCGGGCCCACTGGAGTCGATGGGCGCGGTCCGATACAGGCTGGAGCCGCTGAGCAGTTCAACCTGCGCCAGTCTTGCGATCGCGTCGATGCTGTCCCGAACCATGGCTACGGCGTTACCGAGGTTGGCCCCCAGCGCGACGTAGGCGAGAACCGCCTCCCGCACCGCGCTCATTCTCCGGTCGGTTGGTCCATTCCGGTGGCCGGCTTGGCGCCGCCGGGTCGGCGGCGGCGGCGACGTTTGCGCGGCGCATCCAGCCCTGCAGCATCGCCATCCGCAGCCGGATCCTCTACCGATGTTGCAGGGTCTGTCGTGGGTTCGGCGTTTGGCGCAGCGGCGACCCTGGACTTGGCCGGCCGTGGCGCGCGGGTTACGCGTCGGCCCTGCTCCTCGCGCACCTGATCGACCATGTCCGCACGCATGGTGTCATTGGCCATGCTGAATTCCTGCCACCAGTCGGCCAGCACCTCTTCGATCTCGCCGATGTCCGCACGCAACCGCATAAAGTCGAATGCAGCGCGAAACCGGGCTTGGTCCACGAGGCCGAAGGCTGAGTTGCCGACGCGCTTTTCGAAGCGCGGCTGCATCATCCATATTTCGCGCATATCGCCGGCCAGCTTGCCACCACCCGACACATCGCCGATACGCTCCGAGAACACCTGGTCGATCGCATCCTGCAACGCAGGAAACGGTGGTTGGCGGCCAGGCTCCTGCATGCGGGCGCTCCAGCCGTCACGCACATCGGACCACAACACGCAGGCCAGCAGGAAACTCGGCGCCACCGGCTTGCCCTCGCCCACCCGGCGATCGGTATCTTGCAGCGCGGCATGCACGAACGGCTGCTGCGCGCGCTCGACCACCAGGTCGAGCAACGGGTAGATGCCCTTGCCCAACCCCAACTCCTGCAACTGGGCAATAGTGGCCAGGGAATGCCCTGTCTGCAACAGCTTGAGCATTTCATCGAACAGCCGACTCTGCGGCACGTCGGCCAGCAGGGACTTCATCTGCACCAGCGGCGCAGCCGTCTTGGGCTCGATCTTGAACCCGAGCGCCTTGAGCTTGGCCGAAAACCGTATCGCGCGGATGATGCGCACCGGGTCCTCCCGGTAGCGCTGTACGGGGTCCCCGATCATGCGCAACACGCGTTTGGCCGAATCCTTGATCCCGCCGTGGTAGTCGACGACGATCTGGGTCTCCGGGTCGTAATACATGGCATTGATCGTGAAGTCACGCCGCACCGCATCCTGCTCCTGCGGACCCCAGACGTTGTCGCGCAGCACCCGGCCACTGGCATCGACGGCATGGGTCATGCCGGCCAGTTCGCTCTTGCTGGTGCGCTCGTTGCCACTGACCAGTCCGGCCGCGGCGTTGTCCAGGTAGGCCCGGAACGTGGATACCTCGATCACCTCGTGTTCGCGCCCCCGACCGAACACCACATGCACGATGCGAAAGCGCCGCCCGATGATGAAGGCCCGGCGAAACAGGGACTTGACCTGCTCGGGCGTGGCACTGGTGGCAACGTCGAAATCCTTGGGTCGCAGGCCGACCAACAGGTCACGCACGGCTCCGCCAACGATGTAGGCCTCATAACCAGCCTGCTGGAGTGTGCGCACGACGGTGCCGGCGCGCTCGTCAACCAGTGCGGGATTGATCTGGTGCTCTGCCGCCGGTACGTCGCGGCGTTTTCCAAAGTCGGGATTGCTGCCGCTGGCAGGTTTCTTGCCAAGGAGTTTGTCGATGAATTTTTTGATCATTGTGGTGTGGGAAACAAGTCCAGTATGCGCCATCCGCGCGATCGGGCGATCGCGCGCAGCCGCGGATCCGGGTTGGTTGCGACGGGCTCATGCGCGCGCTCGAGCAGCGGCAGGTCGTTGGTGGAATCGGAGTAGAAGGTGACGGCTACCTGGCCCCAGTCCAGGCCGCGGCCCTGCAGCCATTGCTCGAACCGGACCACCTTGCCTTCACGCATCGAGGGCACTCCGGCAATGTCGCCGGTGATCCAGCCGGTACCGCCCGGGCTGTCGTCGACGGCCAGTTCGACCGCAATCAGCTCTGCCACGCCCAGCGCGTCGGCAATCGGTCGCGTCACGAAGGCATTGGTGGCCGTGATGATGGCCACCTGATCACCGCGTTGCTGGTGCATCCGCACCAGTTCCAGCGCCTGCGGATGGATCGCAGGTCGTATCACGCGGTCCATGAACTGCGCATGGGCCTTGCGCGACGCATCGGCACCATGCCGGCACACCGCCTCCGTGGCAAAGCGCACATAGTCGTGGATATCCAGCGTGCCCGCTTGGTACTGCGCGAAAAAGGCCTCGTTTCGGCGGGCGAAGTGTTGCGCATCGGTCCAGCCGATGGTGATGGTAAAAATTCCCCATGCATGGTCAGAGTCGATGGGCAGCAGGGTGTGGTCCAGATCGAACAGGGTCACCTGGATCTTCTGCGCCGCGCCCTCGGCGCCGGTCTTGTTGTTGGATGGGTTCATCGTGTCAAGACTCGTCCATCATTGCGCGGATCATGGGCACCGTGATGGCCCGCTTGGTGCGCAGCGCATAGGCATCGATCAGGTCCAGCAGTTCCATCAGGCTCGGCAGGTCCCGACTGAACCGGGTCAGCATGAAATCCATCACCTCGTCGCCGAGAAAGACCCCGCGCGCGTCGGCCGCCTTGCGCAACACCGCGCGCCGCTCGGGTTCACTCAGCACTGTCAGGGCGAACACATGTCCCCAGCCCAGCCGGGTGCGCAGGTCGTCCCGCAGCCGTAAACCCGCCGGCGGCTGGTTGCCGGTGCCCAGCACAGCCCGCTGCAGGGTCTGCGCATGCACGAACCAGTTGAAGGCCGCCTGTTGCTGCACAGCGGTGAACAGATGCACATCGTCCAGCAACACGGCCTGCCAGGACTCGGAGAAGGTGGGCGGCTCCTGCATGGTGGCATCCATCCAGCCAGTCGATGCGCCTTGTTCGCGCAAGGCCTCGCGCACCGCCTTGAGCAGGTGTGTCTTGCCACTTCCGGAGGAGCCCCACAGATAGGTGGGCACCGGAGAACGGGATGCCTGCGCACCACCGCGGCCCAGCCACAGGCCCAGATGCTGATAGGCAGGCAGGCTGGGACCTGGAAAGAAATTCTGCAATGTTGGCCCGGTGGCAAGGCCGATATCCAGCGCGATCTGCTTCATGCTCAGAGTGTGAGATGCAATTGATTGGGCCCACGAGGGGGTGCGCCAGGATGACGGGCAAGGCGCGTCGCGCAGCGCACTGGACTCCCCTCCGTGCTGCGCACTGCGGGGCTATTCGCCTTGGGAGCGGCCCGGCGGCGAATCATAGAACTCCCCTCCGTGCTGCGCACTGCGGGACTATTCGCCTTGGGAGCGGCCCGGCGGCGAATCATAGAACTCCCCTCCGTGCTGCGCACTGCGGGGCTATTCGCCTTGGGAGCGGCCCGGCGGCGAATCATAGAACTCCCCTCCGTGCTGCGCACTGCGGGACTATTCGCCTTGGGAGCGGCCCGGCGGCCAATCATAGAACTCCCCTCCGTGCTGCGCACTGCGGGACTATTCGCCTTGGGAGCGGCCCGGCGGCTCATGCTAAGGCATGGGCAAGCGGCGCAACGCCGAACGGCGCCCTGGCGTGCCCCGGCCCGAAGGGTGAGGCCCCGCCAACACCGGCCACGCATGGGCGACGACGACGCTTGCGGGGTCTCACGTGGGCTCAAGCGATTGCCTCTCATGCTCTCACTCACCGTTGTACAGATCGCTGCCGAGGTACGAGCGCCAGGCCCGGCGAATGGCCACCAGCAACACGGCGCTGACCGGCAGCGCGATCAATACGCCAACGAATCCGAGCAACTGCCCGAAGGCCAGCAGCGCGAAGATTACCGCCAGCGGATGCAGACCGATGCGTTCACCCAGCAGCCGGGGCGTCAGGTACAGGCTCTCGATCGTCTGTCCCAGGCCATACACCACCGACACCATCAGCAACGCCTTTGCCGGCCCGGCGGTGGCGGAGAACTCCAGCACACCGGCCAGCGTGGCCATGACCAGGCCCAGGCCGAAGCCCAGGTAGGGCACAAATACCGCCAGACCGGTGAAAATGCCGATCGGCAGCGCCAGGTCCAGTCCGAACAGGGCCAGACCAATGCTGTAGAAAGCAGCCAGTATCAGCATCACCAGCAGTTGTCCGCGCAGGTATTGACCGAGCACCAGATCCGCCTCAACGGTAAATTCGTCAACCGATGTCCGAAGCCGGGGCGGCACCAGCCGCATGGCGGACGCCACGAACCGGTCCCATTCCATCAACAAGTAGAACAGCGCCACCGGGATCAGCACCGCGTTGCCGATGATGGCAAAGGCAACGCTGCCGCCGAGCTTGAGCGAGGCCATCATCGATCCGAACGCGTCCTCGAAATTGGCGTTCAGGTACTTCACGACAAACGCCTTGATATTGGCCACGTCCAGCGACAGCGTGATGCCGAAACGCTCTAGCAGCGGCGTGAGCATCGCATTGAAGCGTTCGAACAGCACCGGCACCTGGCCGCGCATCAGTGGCAGTTCCTTGGCCAGGATCGGGACGATCAGCAATGCCACCCCCAGCAACACCACAAACAGCAGGGACTGCACCAGCAAAACGGCCAGCAAACGGGGCAAATGACCACCACGCTTGCGATCGAGACGGTCGACGAGCGGCGTCAGCGCGTACGCGAACACTGCCGCCACGACAAAAGGCGTCAGTACCGGTGCCAGCAACCAGAGGAAAAAAATGAAGAACGCAGCGATCGCGCTCCACGCGGCGGCGGACTTCTGGGTTGCGGTGAACTGCATACAAGAGAGCGGGGGTCAACCCGTAGAATCTGTGCAAATTCTATCGGGGTCCGATGCGGCCCCTGACCGCCGGCTCCAACGCCGGCTGACCGCCTTGAAACCATGACCAAATCCGCCCCCTCCTCTGCCCTGTCCTACAAGGATGCCGGTGTCGACATCGACGCCGGCGACGCGCTGGTTGAACGTATCAAGCCGCTGGCCCGCAAGACCATGCGCGAGGGCGTTCTGGCCGGTATCGGCGGTTTCGGGGCCTTGTTCGAGGTTCCGAAACGCTACCGCGAGCCGGTGCTGGTCAGCGGCACCGACGGCGTGGGCACCAAACTCAGGCTCGCGTTCGAGTGGAACAAGCACGACACCGTGGGCATCGACCTGGTGGCGATGAGCGTGAACGACGTACTGGTACAAGGCGCTGAGCCCTTGTTTTTCCTTGACTATTTCGCCTGCGGCAAGCTCGACGTCGAGATCGCGGCGGCCGTGGTGGGCGGCATCGCACGCGGTTGCGAGTTGTCCGGTTGCGCGCTGATCGGCGGCGAAACCGCAGAAATGCCCGGCATGTACCCACTCGGCGAATACGATCTGGCCGGTTTTGCGGTCGGTGCGGTCGAAAAATCGGCCATCCTGACTGGCAAGGACGTGCAGCCCGGCGATGTGGTGCTCGGCTTGGCCAGCAGCGGCGTGCATTCGAACGGCTTCAGCCTGGTGCGCAAGTGTATTGACCGGGTTGCCGGCACCGACGCGACACGCGATGAGTCCCGCTTGCCGGCCCAGCTCGATGGACAGGACTTCCGTGACGCCCTGATGGCCCCGACCCGCCTGTATGTCAAGCCGGTGCTTGCAGCGTTGGCCGCGCATCCGATCAAGGCACTGGCCCACATCACCGGTGGCGGCCTGCTCGAGAATATTCCGCGGGTGCTGCCCGAAGGCATGGCAGCGCACCTGCGCGCTGGCAGCTGGCCCCGCACGGAACTGTTTGCCTGGTTGCAGGACACCGCGGCCATCAGCGACCATGAGATGAACCGCACCTTCAACAACGGGATCGGCATGGTGGTGGTGGTGGACCAGGCACATGCCGAAGCCACTGCGCAAACCTTGCGCGACCACGGTGAGACGGTGTACGTGATCGGCGCCATTGCACCGATCGCCGACGGCGCGGCGGTCGAGATCCGCTAAAAGCACGCGTCAACAGCGCGGTCCGGGTTCGGCAACCCGACCCGCGGCTGAATTGCCGTTGTCAATCGCTGGGTTCGCGGCGCAACTCCGCGACGCGCGCAGCGATGGCATCAATGTCGAGCCCTTCGTCGACGTTTTCCAGGTACCGCTCAAGATCCAGCACGGCCAGCGTCGTGCGCCCGAGTTCGGCCTGGGCCAGGCCCCGGTCACGGTATTCGGCCCAGGCCTGCGGCAGCAACACGACCAGCCGGTCCTGCACCAGGACCATGCGCTCCCAGTCCTCCTGGGCGCGGTGGATTTCCTTCAGGTTGTGCAGCATCCGGGCGACGATCTCGCGCGGCGGTGTCGCCTGCAGGTAGAGTCCGAGCGGCACCTCGAACTCGTCCACCAATCCGCTGCGCCGGCGGTAGGGTTCGAGCCGTTCGGCCAGTTGTTCGCGGCTGAGCGACTGGCCATCGAGCGGGTCGATGACCACCTGACCCTTGGGCAGGTTGACCTTGACCATGAAATGGCCTGGGAAACCCACGCCTCGCGCCGCCAGGCCCAAGCCTTGCGCGAGTTCGAGCCACAACACCGCAGCCGAGATCGGTATCGTGCAACGGGTGCGCAACACCACGTTCAGATAACTGTTGTCCGGGTCGTAGAAATTGTTGACATTGGGCCGGAAACTGAGATCGCGAAAGAAGAACTGGTTCACTGCGCGCAACTTCTGCAGCGGCACGGCGTCCGCCGGCACCCGCCGCTTGAGCCTGGCCAGCAACTGGTCGACTTCGCCGAGCACCTGCTGTACGTCGAGCTCCGGGTATTCGTCCTGGGCCAGGCTGATGGCCGCTTCAAACAGCGGAAACTCGGCATCGCTGCGGACCAGCGCCGCAAAATACTCCAGCGGCGTGGGTACAGCGTAGGACAGTTGCATGGTGCAGCTCTTTCGGAGTTCCGGCGCGCGCGAGGGCGTCCACCGTCATATTTTGACGCCGATCGCCGAACATGCCAAACCACGCCGCGCACAACGCGGCAATGGCTGCTGCGCCAGCTCAACGGCGAACGAATTGGCGCAGCTTCAGTCCTGACGCCCACAAGGAGGCGAAATAAATCAGCGCGGACCCCGCCATGACCAGTGCCAGCACCAAAAACCGCGACAAGTCGTGCACCGAGGGGCCCACCCACTGCACATGGCTGGCGGCCCACATCAGGAACACCGACAGCAGCGCAGTAGCCGCGACCACCTGAAACAGGAACATCGCCCAACCCGGCGATGGCGTGTAGCGCCCGCGCCGGATCAGGCCCCACAGCAAGGCGGAGGCATTGACCAGGGCGCCCAGTCCGATGGCCAGCGTCAGCCCGGCATGGGCAAACAACGGCACCAGCAGCAGGTTGAGCAACTGGGTGATCACCAGCACCATGATCGCGATCCGAACCGGCGTGCGGACGTCCTGGCTGGCATAAAAGCCCGGCGCCAGCACCTTGATCGCGACGATTCCGATCAGGCCCGCGCCATACCCCATCAGGGCATAGGTGGTTTGCTGCACGTCACTGGCCGTGAAAGCGCCGCGCTCGTACAAAGTGGCCACCAGCGGTTGCGCAAACACCAGCAACGCCATCGTGCACGGCAGCGACAGCAGCACCACCAGGCGCAGGCCCCAGTCCAGCATGTCGGAGTATTTCTGTGTATCTTTCGCCGCGTTGGCCGCGACCAGCTGCGGCGTGAGGACCACTCCCAGCGCCACGCCCAGCATGGCGGTGGGAAACTCCATCAGCCGTTCGGCGTAACTCATCCAGCTGACACTGCCGGGCGTCAGGTGCGAGGCGATCTGCAGGTTGATGATCGCCGAGATATGGGCCACGCCCACCCCCAGCAACGCCGGCCCCATCAAGGTAGCGATGCGCCGTGTTCCCGCGTCGGCCCAGGCCTCGCGAATGGCACGCCAGCTCCAGCGCACCTGTGGCATCAGCCCGAGCCGGCGCAGCGCGGCGGCCTGCAGGCCCAACTGCAACACACCACCGCCCATGACACCGATGACCATGGCGTAGATGGGCTCGATGCCCATGCGGCCAAACCAGGGTGCACCGAACCAGGCGGCGGCAATCATCGCCAGGTTGAGCAACACCGGGGTAAAAGCTGACACTGCGAAGCGTTTCCAGGTATTGAGAATGCCGGCGCCCAACGCCACCAGCGACATGAAGCCGATGTACGGGAACATCCAGCGCGACATCACGACAGCCGCATTGAAACCCCGTGGGTCCTGCTGCAGGCCGCTGGCCATCAGCCAGACCAGGGCCGGGGCCGCGAGCACACCGATGACGCAGGTCACGGCCAGCACGGCACTGAGCACCGTGGCCACCCGGTCGATCAACAGCTTGGTGGCCGCTTCTCCCTGCTCGCCGCGGGTGGCGCCCAGCACCGGCACGAAGGCCTGGCTGAACGCCCCTTCCCCGAACAGGCGGCGGAACATGTTGGGCAAGCGGAACGCGACATTGAACGCGTCGGTCATGGCGCTGGCGCCGAAAATCGACGCCATCAGCAGATCGCGCACCATACCAGTGATGCGTGAAGCCAAGGTCAGCATCGATACGGTAGAAGCGGCTTTGAAAAGGCTCACGGCAGCGAGTGTAGCCGCGGCAGCGGCAGTCAGATGCGTGAAAGGGTAGAATGGAGGGCTTTGCTGGCATCATCCTCAGACACAAGGACAAATATTCATGGCATCTACCAAACCAAAGAAAAAGAACCCGCGCCTGGCGTCGGGCCGTAAGCGCGTCCGCCAGGACGTCAAGATCAACGCTGCGAACACCTCGCTGCGTTCGCAGTACCGCAGCTCCGTGAAGAATGTCGAGAAGGCGGTTGTCGCCGGCGACAAGACCAAAGCCACGGCGCTGTTTGCCAAGATGCAGGCGATCGTCGACTCCGTCGCCGACAAGGGCATTTTCCACAAGAACAAGGCAGCGCGCGACAAGAGCCGTCTGTCGACCAAGGTCAAGGCTCTGGCACTCGCCGTGCCAACCGAAACCGCAGCGGCCTGATTCCACAGGCCCATCGCACGGAAGCCCGAAAGACCCTGACAGTCAGCCCGTAGGCTGATCTATCGGAGTCGTCCCAGGCATCCGCCGTTTGCACCGGGTGCGCTGCCAGCAAAAAAAGCACGAAAACCGCCTCAGGGCGGTTTTTTTGTGTCCGGCGCCGGTGTATCCGTTAGAACCCGTTTTTCAGCGCCACCAGTGACAACCTGTAGCGCGTTGTCGCGCGCAAAGTTGACACAGAAGTCCCATGCCATCACGTCATGCGCGCGCAGTGCGCGGTCCACAACGACACACTTGACCCCGTCACGCACCACCGGATAACACCACGGCGAATAACCCAAGTGGCTACCCGGCTGCGGGCCGCCGGGGCGAAACTGGCTCATGACGCCGGTCAGCCGCTCACTCCAGTCGGACGGACGAAAGGTCTTTCCGTCGACGGTCACGCCCACAATCAGAAATTCACTGGCGGCTGGAACGTGCATCGGAAAATGAAGAAGTAAAAGGCGTGTTCGCGCCGCGTAGCAACTCTAACAGGCTGCGCTCGGGGCGGCGCTATGCCGGTGGCAGCAAAACGCGCATCGATCACAGAGGTCGGCGGCCAGCATCCGGGCCTGCAGTGGCCATAGAATGGCGTCACGACGGCCCCAATGGGCCGCTTTGCTTTGACTGGAGCACCATGAACGCCGTTCAACCGAAAGAGATTGTCGCAGCCTCCCCGCATGTCATGAACACCTATGGGCGCGTGCCGATTGCGCTGTCTCATGGCGACGGCTGCTACGTCTGGGACGTCAATGGCAAACGGTATCTCGACGCATTGGCTGGCATTGCCGTCAATACCCTGGGCCATAACCACCCCCGGCTGGTGCCGGCACTGCAGGATCAGCTTGCCAAGCTGATCCACACTTCAAACTATTACCACATACCGCACCAGGAAACGCTGGCGGCGCAGCTGGTCGAACTCTCGGGCATGACCAACGTTTTCTTCTGTTCGACCGGACTGGAGGCCAATGAGGCGGCGCTCAAGCTGGCGCGCAAATTCGGCCATGACAAGGGAATCGAACGCCCGCAGATCGTCGTCTATGAAAACGCATTTCATGGCCGCAGCATCGCCACCCTCAGCGCCACTGGCAATCCCAAGGTGCAAGCCGGGTTCGGCCCGTTGGTCGAGGGGTTCATCCGGGTGCCGCTCAATAACATCGAGGCCTTGCGCAAGGCCACTGAAGGCAACCCTGATGTCGTCGCGGTATTTTTCGAGGCAATCCAGGGAGAAGGTGGCATCCATCCGATGCGCGCCGAGTACCTGCGCCAGGTCCGCGCCCTGTGCGACGAGCGCGACTGGCTGCTGATGATCGACGAGGTGCAGTGCGGCATGGGCCGCACCGGTAAATGGTTCGCCCACCAGTGGGCCGACGTAGTGCCCGACGTGATGCCGCTGGCCAAGGGCCTGGGCTCCGGCGTGCCGATCGGGGCCGTCGTGGCCGGCCCGAAGGCGGCCGCGCTGTTTGCCCCGGGCAACCATGGAACAACCTTCGGCGGCAACCCGCTGGCCATGCGCGCAGGGATTGAGACGCTGCGCATCATGCAGGAGGACAATCTGCTGGCCAATGCCACGAAGGTCGGAGACCACCTGCGGGCCGAGTTGGCGCGGCAACTGGCCGAGGAGATCCAGGCGGGCAAGGTCAAGGAGATCCGGGGCCTGGGCCTGATGATCGGCGTAGAACTCGATCGCCCATGCGGCGCGCTGGTCGGGCAATGTGTCGACGCTGGACTGCTAATCAGTGTCACCGCCGACACGGTGGTGCGGCTGCTGCCCCCACTTATCATGACCACGGCACAGGCCGACGAGGTACTGCGCCTGTTGTGCCCGCTGATTAAATCCACACTGGCGGCAGCACCATGAGCACCATCAAGCACTATCTGCAGTTCTCGGACCTGGACGCATCCGAATACGCCTATCTGTTTGAACGCGCTGCGCTGATCAAGTGCCGCTTTAAGGCCTATCAAAAACACCACACACTCAGCGACCGCACGCTGGCGCTGATATTCGAGAAGGCATCGACCCGCACCCGCGTCAGCTTCGAAGCCGGCATGTACCAGATGGGCGGCAGCGTGGTGCACCTCACCACCGGTGACAGCCAACTCGGTCGCGCCGAACCGATCGACGATAGCGCCAGGGTCATCAGCCGCATGGTCGACCTGGTGATGATCCGCACCTTCGAGCAGACCAAGATCGATACCTTTGCCAGGAGTTCGCGGGTGCCGGTGATCAACGGCCTGACCAACGAGTTTCACCCGTGCCAGATCCTGGCCGATATCTTCACCTACATCGAACATCGCGGATCGATCGCGGGCAAGACTGTGGCCTGGGTGGGCGACGGCAACAACATGGCCAACACCTGGTTGCAGGCCAGCGAGATCCTGGACTTCAAGGTCCATGTCAGCACACCCAGCGGGTACGAAATCGACCAGTCGGTCGCGGGCATCCGTTCGGCCAGCAGTTACCGGGTGTTCAAGGATCCGATGCAGGCCTGCACCGGCGCCGACCTGGTCACGACCGATGTCTGGACCAGCATGGGCTACGAGGCCGAGAACGAGGCACGTCGCAAGGCTTTCGCCAACTGGCGCGTCGATGCCGACATGATGCGCGCCGCGAGCGACACCGCTTTGTTCATGCATTGCCTGCCGGCCCACCGGGGTGAGGAGGTCGACGCCGACGTGATCGACGGACCTCAATCGGTGGTGTGGGACGAGGCCGAGAACCGCATGCATGTGCAAAAAGCCCTGATGGAGTACCTGCTGCTCGGGCGTCTGGACTGAGAGCGTGCGTGGCGCTCTTGCAGGTTGATTTGCCCCGGTGTTGGAAATTACCGACACCACGACCTTTTTCGCAGTGATACCGTCACTGCGCCATGAAAAAAATCTGGGACATATCCCCTGCCGTCGACGCCAGCGCTCCCGTGTTTCCGGGTGACACGCCTTATCTCCAGCAACCCCATTTCTCGCTGGGCCCGGACTGCCCGGTCAATGTCAGCCGTATCACGATGTCGCCGCATACCGGCGCGCATGCCGATGCGCCCCTGCATTACGCCAATGGCGCACCGGCGATCGGCGAAGTGGACCTGGAGCCATACCTGGGGCCGTGCCGCGTCATTCACTGCATCGACTGTGGCCCGCTGATAGAGCCTCGCCATATTGCGTCGGCGCTCGACAAGTTGCCGGCCCGCGTGCTGGTGCGCACCTTGGAGCGCGCGCGCCAGAGTTGGGAGCCCTTTACCGCGTACGCACCGGAAACAATTGAACTGCTGGCAGCACACGGCGTGCTGCTGGTCGGCATCGACACCGCCAGTGTCGACCCCGCCACCAGCGCTGCGCTGGACGCGCACCACCAACTGCTGCGCCACGACATGCGGGTGCTGGAGAACCTGGTGCTCGATGCGGTGCCGGCCGGCGACTATGAACTCATCGCATTGCCGCTCAAGCTGACCGGTGCCGACGCCAGTCCGGTACGCGCGGTGCTGCGCGCACTGAGAGCGTGAAAGGCGCAGCCCTCGCCAAACCATCGACCCGACCATCATCCAGAACACCACCCATGACCCAGAAAAACATCTCTTTGCCCGATTGCGAACACCGCGACGCACAGGACCCCCTGCACCACCTGCGTGCACAATTCCACCTGCCTGAAGGGGTGATCTACCTCGACGGCAATTCGCTGGGCGCGATGCCGCGCGGCGCTGCCGCCGCTGTCGCCAGGGCCGTCACAGAAGAATGGGGCGAAGGCCTGATCCGTTCGTGGAACGATGCCGGCTGGGTCAGCCTGCCGCAACGCCTGGGTGACAAGATCGCCGGGCTTATTGGCGCCTCCCAAGGCACGGTGGTGGCGACCGATACCACCTCGATCAACCTGTACAAGGTGCTCAGCGCCGCCTTGAACATCGCGCGGCACGATGCGCCGCAGCGCAAGAAGGTGGTGAGTGAACGCAGCAACTTCCCGACCGATCTGTACATCGCGCAGTCATTGTGCCGCCAGCACGGCTGTGCGCTGGAACTGGTCGATGCGGCCGGTCTGCACGACGCCCTGAGCGACGACGTCGCCGTGCTGATGCTCACCCACGTCAACTACCGCACCGGCGCGATGTTCGACATGGCCGAGGTGACCCGGCGCGCGCACGCTGCCGGCGTGCTGGTGGTCTGGGATCTGGCGCACAGCGCGGGGGCAGTGCCCGTTGCGCTGGAAGATGCACAAGCGGATTTCGCTGTTGGTTGCGGCTACAAGTACCTCAATGGCGGCCCCGGCGCGCCGGCTTTCGTGTGGGTGCATCCGCGCCACACCGACCGATTCTGGCAACCGCTGTCCGGCTGGTTCGGACATGCCGCGCCATTCGCGTTCACGCCCCAGTACGAACCGGCCAGTGGCATCAACCGCTTTCTGTGCGGCACCCAGCCGATCCTGAGCATGCGTGCACTGGAGTGTGGCCTCGACACGGTGCTCGCGGCCGGCGGCACAGGCGGCGACGCGATGCAGGCGCTGCGGACCAAGTCGCTGGCCCTGACCGACCTGTTCATGGCACTCGTCGAACAACGCTGCGCCGGACACGGACTGGAAGTGGTAACCCCCCGGGACCACGCACGGCGCGGGTCGCAGGTCAGCCTGGCGCGTACCACCGGTGCCTACCCGATCATGCAGGCATTGATTCAGCGCGGCGTCATTGGCGACTTTCGCGCCGGTGACCCGCTAACGCCGGGCAGCGATATCGACCGTGCCGACATACTGCGCTTCGGCTTTACGCCGCTGTACACCGGATTTTCCGACGTCTGGCATGCGGTGGAGCAGTTGCGCCAGGTGCTCGACAGCGGTGAGTGGCGAGAAGAACGATTCAACCAGAAACAGGCGGTAACCTAAATGACATCCTCCTCGAACCCAGAAAATATCGTTACGCAGGAAAAGGCGCAACTGGATTTCAGCAAGTCCATGAGTTATAGCGACTATCTGCATCTGGACGAGGTGCTCGCCGCCCAGAAACCGCTGTCGCCCGAACACGACGAGATGCTGTTCATCATCCAGCACCAGACCAGCGAGCTGTGGATGAAGTTGATGTTGCACGAACTAGGCGCCGCCATCCGCTGCGTCGCCCAGGACGAACTGGGCAGCGCCTTCAAGATGCTGGCACGTGTCAGCAGAATCATGGAACAACTGGTGCACGCCTGGGATGTGCTGGCTACCATGACTCCGCCAGAATACAGCGCGATCCGCCCCTACCTGGCGAATTCCAGTGGGTTCCAGAGTGCGCAATACCGCTGTATCGAGTTCGCCCTGGGCAACAAGAACGCCGCCATGCTCAAGCCACACCAGCACCGGCCCGACCTGCTGGTCATGGTGCAAGCCGCCTATGAGGCGCCATCCCTGTATGACGAGGCGCTGATGTTGCTGGCACGCCGCGGCATCGCGGTGCCGCAAAGCCATCTGGCACGCGACTGGACGCAACCCTACCGGGCCGATAGCGCGGTGGAGCAGGCCTGGCTGGTCGCCTACCGCGATCCAAAGCAGCATTGGGACCTCTACCAGCTGGGCGAGGAGTTGACCGATCTGGAGGACGCTTTCCGTCTGTGGCGCTTTCGCCATGTCACCACGGTTGAACGTGTCATCGGCTTCAAGCGCGGAACCGGGGGCACCGGTGGCGTCAGCTATCTGCGCAAGATGCTGGACGTGGTGCTGTTTCCCGAGATCTGGTCGCTGCGCACCTCCTTGTAGGCGGGCACCGCCACACCCGCGCGCAAAGCCCCGCATATGCCGGTGTACGGCTGCCCGGCCGTACACTGATGCGACACTATCATGCGACCAACGTCCCACCAGACCCAACCAGTTGGCCCGCCGACCACCGCAAGGCGCGCGGTGCGGCAAATTGCCTTGCGGATGATTGGCATGGTGCTGATAACACTGGTGCCGCTGGTGTCCGCGCAGGACGTCGCGCGCATCGATGTGCAAGCCGAGCGCAATGGCGACCTGATCGATGTACGGGCACAGGCACTGGTGCATGCGCCTTTGTCTATGGTGTGGTCCACGCTGACCGACTATGAGCGCCTGCCGGATTTCATCCCCGGCCTGCAAACCAGCCGGATCGTGTCGCGCGACGGGAACCGGATAACAGTCGCCCAGACCGGCCAGGCCCGATTCCTGTTCCTGACCATGCCGATCGCGGTCACGGTGGAATCGACCGAGCGCCCGCCCTATGTTATCGAGGTTCGGCGCATTTCCGGCACTCTGCGGCATCTGCAAGGTCGCTACGATGCAACACCGGTGTCCGCAGAGCTGGTCCAACTGCGCTGGAACGGCAGCGTCTCACCCGAGGCCAACCTGCCGCCACTCATCAATACGGCGCTGGCCCGATTGTCGATCGAGGGCCAGTTCACAGGCATGGTGCGCGAGATCGAGCGACGGGCCGGGTACAAACCGCCAGCGCCGACGGCGCCACCAGATCACCGGTTGGTACGATGACCCCCTTTGCCGGCCAACGGGACGCCACCGGGCCGCACCTGCTGTCCCGGGTCTGGTCGCTTGGTGTGCGTTGGGCACTGCCCGCATGTCTGATCATGGTGAGTTCGGGTTGCGCGCTGACGTCGCCACCGCGCTCGCCCCCACTGTCCACCGAGACCGCACAGGCGCGTGCATGCCAGGACTGGTACGGCGCACTCGATGCCGCTACGGCTTCGGCCGGGGTGCGCGACGCCGGCGCCGCCGCCGTCGCAGGTTATCCGTTCCTGCGAGTCGACCGACACAGCGCGTCGCTGCGCAACTTGCTGCCGGCGTCACCCGATGCGGCCGCATCGGCGCCGCTGCGTCAGGCGCTGCTGGCGCGCCTGGCCGCGCTGGATCTGCAGGCACGCCAGTTCGAAATCGACAACCTGCCCCCCACCATACAAAGCGCGCTGAGCGGCCCGACACGCGGCCTGATCGATCCGCCTGGCCTGATGCAGCGAACGCGCACGTGCAGCGCGCAGTTGGTGCTGGCGGCACTCGCGCAACCCGGGCAGACGCACAGCATGCTGCGCAATCTCTCGGTGCCGGACGACTATGTCACGGCCTACCGCGTGCTCGGTCTGTACCCACTGACCCGGATCCCTTTCCTCCAGGGGGTTCGTCAACTCGAAGGCCGCATCCGGACACAGTTCGCCTCCGCCGCTCCCCCGCTGCCGGACGGGAACCGGTTACGGCTCGCGCCACGCTGGCGCCCGCCACCCGAACAGGTGACACCCGAACGATTGCGGGCCATGGTGCAGCCGCGCGAGGACGACCCATTGGGTCTACCCGCGCCGACGCCACAACAACTGGAAACCTTGTTCTCGCATTTCGCACCGGTGTTCGACCTTGCGGTAGATAGCAATGACGATCTCCCTGGCGCCCTGGCCTGGCCTGGCGCGCGGACGTCGACATCGCCCGGCACGCCGATCGTCGACACGCGCCAACCGGTGGTCTACCGGCAAGTGGCTTACACCCGACACGCAGACGCGAGCCTGCTGCAACTGGTCTACACGATCTGGTTCGGGGCGCGCACCGCCACCACGCAGCCGGTCGACCTGCTGGCCGGACGGATCGACGGGCTGGTATGGCGGGTGACGTTGTCGCCCGAGGGTGTTCCATGGGTATATGACAGCATTCACCCGTGCGGCTGCTACCACCAGTTCTTTCCCCGCAACTGGATCCAGGCCAACCCGGCACCAGACCCGCATGGTGAATGGGCCTTCAGCCCGGCAGGCGCTCCCACGCTGCAAACAGGCGAGCGTATCGCGCTGCGTGTGGCTAGCGCAACCCACTACCTGACAGGCCTGGACGTGCTGCAGCGCGACCCTGCCGCGCACTACGACTGGCGCAGCTACGACAGCCTGCGGTCAATGCTTGCGCCCGATGGCAAGCGCCGCAGCGTATTTGACGCGCACGGATTCATACCCGGCACAGACCGCCTCGAGTCCTGGTTGTTCTGGCCCATGGGCATTGCGCGTGCGGGGGCTATGCGCCAGTGGGGTCGCCACGCCACAGCCTTTGTCGGCCGACGCCATTTCGACGACGCCTACCTGCTCGACCAACGCTACGTCCTGGGCGAGCCCGTGCGGGACGAGTAAGGTTCTGCGCGCCCTGTGGCGGGACACTGCTGCTGGTTCAGCGCGGCAACGGCGCGCCCAGCAGCGCATCGAACTCGGCGATCGGTACCGGCCTGGCGAACCAATATCCCTGAAACGTTTCGCAGCCCATCTCCAGCAGGAGCTGGTACTGCCCTTCGGTTTCCACGCCTTCAGCGATCACGGCCAGCCCCAGGCTCGCGGCCAACGCCACGATGGTGCGGGCAATGGCCGCGTCATTGGGGTCCACCAGCAAGTCCCGCACGAACGACTGATCGATCTTCAGGTGCGCCAATGGCAACAACTTGAGGTAACTCAACGACGAATAACCGGTGCCAAAATCGTCCAGGGAGAAGTTCACGCCCCGCACGCGCAGGGCCGACATCTTGTGAATCACATCGTCGATGCTGTCCGCCAGCAGGCTTTCAGTCAGCTCCAGTTTCAGCCTTTGCGGGTCGGCACCGCTACGCTCGAGCGCCTCCACAACCTGCGACACGAAGTCGGGCTCCATAAACTGGTGTGCGCTGACGTTGACTGCCAACGACAAATGCCGCGTTCGCGCGCTGGTACCCCACTGTGCCAGCTGCGCACAGGCGACATCGAGCACCCACAGGCCGAGCGGAACGATCAGCCGCGTGGATTCGGCCAGCGGAATGAAATCACCCGGTGCCACCCGTCCGCGCACCGGGTGCTCCCAGCGCACCAGCGCCTCGGCGCCACTGACCAACCCGGCTTTGTCCACCACCGGCTGGTAATGCAGCACGAACTGCCGCAATACGATGGCCTGGCGCAAGTCGGACTCCATAGCCGCGCGCGCATCGACTGCCGCCTGCATGCCTTCATCGAACATGCGCAGTGTGTTGCGGCCCACCGCCTTCGCCTGGTACATGGCCAGATCCGCCTGCTTGAGCAGGTCCTCGACGCTCTGGTTGCCATCACCGTACAAGGTGATGCCGATACTTGGCGTGCTGCGGTATTCCCGGCCGGACAACTGGAACATCGGCGCGAAGGCGGCCAGTATGTTGTGCCCGATGTGTTCGGCGTTTGCCGCCGCGTCCAGCGCCTGCGTGCTGAGCTCCTGCAGCATCACGACAAATTCGTCCCCGCCGAGCCGGGCCACGGTGTCGGCCTCACGCACACACGACAACAAACGCTGCGCCACCTGCATCAACAACTGGTCACCCGTCTCATGTCCCAGCGTATCGTTGAGCGTCTTGAAATTGTCCAGATCGATGAACAGCAGGGCTCCATGCTTGTGGCTGCGCGCATGGGACACCAGGGCCTGCTTCAACTGCTCGATCAGCAACCGGCGGTTCGGCAAATGGGTCAACGCATCGTAAAACGCCAGCGCATTGATCTGCTCCTCGGCCGCCTTTTGCGCGGTGATAGCGCGCCCGATACCCCTGTATCCGCAGAACGTACCGTGCTCGTCGAAGATGGGCATGCCGCTGATAGAGGCCCAGCGATGGGTTCCATCCAGAAGCTCGAACCGCACTTGCAGGTCGCGAAACTCGCGGCGGGCGTCCAGGTCGGCACGGTGTTCGTCCCACTGCAATGGCGTCAACTGGGTGGCAGCCAATTCCCAGCGTTTGCGCCCTATATATTCGTTGTCCATGTGAGGGCGATTTGCGTGGCCGGTTAATTCGGCATCCTGAACCGCCACCCGCACGAAGCGGTATTGCGCATCCTGCTCCCAATACCAGTCCGACGAAAGGCTGGCCAAAGCGCGAAAGCGCGCCTCGTTCTCGCGCAAGCGCGCCTCGGCCTGCTTGCGCGCGGTAATGTCCATAAAACTGACCTGCACCGCAGCCTCACCGTCGAGCTCGATGACGGTGGCCTGCGCCTGCACGTCGATCACTGAACCGTCGAGACGAAGATAACGCCACTCCTGCATCGGCAAATCGTTCAGGTCGGCCTGCACCTGCTGTGCGCGCCGGGCCAGCAACAGGTGATCGTCGGGGTGAACAAAGTCGGCAATGCTGCGTCCCAGCAGCGCTGCGGCGCTGCCGGCGACCAGCAGTCGCACGGCGGCTGGATTCACGAACACCACCCGCTCGTGTTGGTGCACGACCACAGCCACGGGAAATGCATCGACCAGGGCCCGATACCGCTCCTCGCTTTCGAGCAGTACCTGCTGCAGCCGATACTGCTCGGTGACGTTGCTGAACACCAGCACCACACCCACCATGTTGCCCTCGGCGTCGCGGATAGGTGCCGCGCTGTCCGATATATGCAGCTCCAATCCATCACGCGACAACAAGGCTGTGTGGTTGGCCAGTCCGACTACCTCGCCGGAGGCAAGAACCCGCTGCACGGGATCCATCGGTACCTCGCGTGTGACTGCATGCACGATGCGAAAAACCTCGATCAGCGGTCTCCCCACGCCATCCGCCAGTGTCCAGCCGGTCAAGCGTTCAGCCGCCGGGTTCATGCGGGTAACCCGTCCCTGCAGATCGGTCGCCATGACCGCATCGCCGATCGACTGCAAGGTGATCGCCAGGCTCTGCTCGCTGGCGCGCAGCTGCAGCTCGGCCAGCTTGCGCTCGGTCACGTCATGCACGATCGACAGACTCCCCGTGACCGTGCCCTGGGCATTGCGCACGGGCGCATGGCGCACCGTCGTCCACACCGGATGGTCCGCTCCGGAGATCGGAACGTCGGGCCGCAACACCTCTTCACCCTGCATCGCCCGAGCCACGGCGTCCATGACCTCGTCGTACATGGCCGCCGGCTCCCGGGGATAGGTCTCGGCGACCGTACGCCCCAGCATTTCTTCCTTGGTCCGGCCCCGAATGGCCTCCATTGCCGGATTCCACTCCAGGTATCGGCCCTGGGCATCCATGACGTTGAGCCCCAGCGGCAGGTTGTCCAGTATCTGGCGAAAGAAGTTGAAAGCCTCGCGCAGATCACGCTGCGCCACGTATTGCGCCGACACGTCGCTGAAAACCAGCACCACTCCAACCAGCGTACCGTCCTTGTCACGGATCGGCGCCGCACGGTCAGCGATGTGGTAACGGGTTCCGTCCCGCGACAACAGTTCGGTGTCATTGGCCAGACCGACCATCTCGCCGGTGGCCAACACCTGCTGCACCGGGTCCGCCAACACGCCGCCCTGTACGCTGGCAATCCGGAACACCTCACCCAGTGGTCGGCCATCGGCCTGCGCGCGATCCCATCCAGTGAGCCGCTCGGCCGCCGGGTTCATGCGCATCACCCGGCCCTCCCGGTCTGTGGCGATCACCGCATCGCCAATCGAATGCAGTGTGATCGCCAGGTTCTCCTCGTTTTCACGCAGCGCACGTTCCGCCTGCTGGCGTGCCTGCAGCATGTGGTTGAACGCCTCCCCCAGCTCGGCCACGTCGGACGATGCCCTGGGTTGTTGCACGCGCGCGTCCATGTCACCGGCGGCAATACGATGTGTGGTGGCGAGTATGGCCTCCAACGGGCGAACGATGCTCCGGGCAAGGCGCCACGCAAGGCCCAGCGCCAGGACCAGCAACGCAATACTGCCTAACACCCCATTGCGCAAGGCGGTGTCTGCTGCCGCGAATATTGCGTCGCGGGGCAACCCGGCGCTCACCAGCCATTCGGTACCAGGCAAACGCTGGTAGGCGATGATCTGCGCCTCGTCGGCTTCGTCGCGCATCTCGACGAAGCCGATCGGGCTGACCTGCACTGCCGCGCGCAGCACATCCAGCTGGAGGGCTGCGGGTTTGGACAACATTTCGGACAACGCGCCGGAGCGCATCATGACCCGGTACTGCCGGTCGAGTACGCTGACCCGCACATGCGATGGCACGTCCTTCATGACCATCTGGCTGACCGGCAGCAAGTCCAGCGGCATCACGACCATGCCGATCTGGGCATGCGCATCGTTGCGAATCGGCGTGCTGAGCACCGTGACCCAGCGCCTGTCAAGCGGCGCATAGAACACATCACTGGCGTGAAACGTGCCGGCACGTAACGCTTCCTGGAACCACGGAAACGCCACCACTTGCGCCCCGGTTGGCGGTGATGCGAGAAAAGTGCAGACCGCGTGACCCTGCAGATCGCGGGTGCCGATCGTCACGAATTCCGGGTTCAGCCGCACAAAGCTGTTGATCAGTGGATCACAGACACCGGGATCCATCACCTTGACCAGGGGCTGTTCGGCAATCAGCGTCAACGTATTCGCGTAATCGTTCAGGCTGGCTTGAACCCGGTTGGCGGCGTTGTCGGCGAGTTGCCGCACCTGGTCCAGCGCGAGTTGGCCGTCGCGCTCGCGGTCGCTCACCAAATGCCAGATGACGAACAAAAATGACGGCAATGTCGCCACCAGCACGAGAACGGCAAGTTGCTGGCCGATCGGCCTGCGTCCCAGCTTCCAGAACGGACGACGGGAAGAGGCCTCAGGGCTGCCCATGGGACCGTTCCTTCAACAATGCCATGCGCGGGAACTCGACAGGGTCGAGGTACCGGCGCCGTGATTCGGCAAAAACATTTATTGCAAACTCCCGGTTCACCAGACTCCCCGTTCGATAGCGCGCCATAACCAGGATTCGAACGCGCCCGTCGGGATGGCTTTGCAATCGATAATGACTGCCTACCGGCTTTTACTGCCTGTGTGCAAGCGTTTAAATCTTATCATCGGCACCGGGGCTGCCAGCTGCACCGGTGCGGGGCAGGTCAAACGTGACGTGGCGACAACGCTGGTGCCTGACACCGGTGTGCCACGCCGGCACGCAGGCAATGAACCGCGCAGTGCAACGCCGGCACCGCAGGGATCCACCGATCAGCAGCGGGAAAAGGGGATTATCCATGGGCGCCCCCGCTGGCACTGCCCGTTCCAGGCCATCGAACGGCGGCGAGGTCACCCAGTGGCGCGGCGCATGCGTGATGTCGTCTCCCAGAAAGCGCAGGCTGAAGACGCGCCTGCGCCTCGTCGACTCCACGCCGCCAGCGGCATGCAGTGTGAGCATGTGGAAGCAGACAAAGTCGCCCACCTCGATTTCCCATCCCAGGATCGGATGGCGCGCGCCTGCGGCCTCGATATCCGGCAACCCCTGCAGGCTGCCCTCGGCAAACCACCGCACCTCGATGGACAAAAAACTGCGCGGCATCAGCCACGGGCCCTTGTGCGACCCGGCCACAAACTCCAGCGTTGCTGGCCGCGACACCGGGTCAACCGGAATCCACATGCTGATGCTCTGCCGCCCCTCGATGTTGTAGTAAGGCTGATTCTGGCGCCAGGCGGTGCGCTGCCGGGTGCCGGGTTCCTTGACCAGCAAATGGTCGCGGTGAAGCAGCACCGACCGCGAACCCATCAGGCGCTGGGCCAGCACCGCCAGCGACGAGTCAAATACCAACTGCCGGTATTGGGGCACCGGTTGCCAGTTTCAGAAATCCTCGAAAAAACGCCGTGGACCGTCTGGCCAGCTTGCAATCTCGGCGCGCGGACTCGGATGCGCAAAGTTGACTTCGATGCCCTCGCGCAACAGGGACAACTCCCGTGGGTTGAGCAACTGGCGCACCACGATGGCGCCTTCGCGCGCGAACGCGGCGGTATCGGCCGCTGTCAGCCGTTCTTCCACCCGACGGCGCAGCAGCGCGTTGTCTAGCGTGTCATGCGTGGTCATATCGATGTCAATGTCGATGTCGGTGTGCGTGAAGACGGGGAACACAGGCTCCGCGGCAGCCCGCAGCACAGGCAGTGCGCCCTGCGGCCGTGGATCGCTCCAGCGCCATCAATCGGCAATCCAGAGCGCCGGCAGGCCGGTCAGCGCCTGGAAGATCGGCGACAAGGCGCCATCACGCACCAAGGCCGCAGCGTGCGCGATATCGGGGGCCAGGTACCGGTCCTGCTGCATCGCCGGAACCTGCTGGCGCAGCAATGCGTGCGCCTGTTCCAGCGCGGGAGAACTGCGCAGCGGACGCAGGAACTCGATACCTTGCGCCGCCGCCAGCAACTCGATACCCAGGATATGCGCCGTGTTGTCGATCATGGCCTGCAACCGGCGCGCCGCAAATGTGGCCATCGACACATGGTCCTCCTGGTTGGCACTGGTGGGCAGGCTGTCCACGCTGGCCGGATGGGCGAGCGACTTGTTCTCGGACGCCAGTGCTGCGGCGGTGACATGGGCGATCATGAAACCGCTGTTCAGACCGGCATCGGCTGTCAGGAACGGTGGCAGACGCGACACGCCCGAGTCGATCAGCATCGCAATACGCCGTTCAGCGATCGCACCGACCTCGGCAATGGCCAGCGCCATGCCATCGGCGGCCAGAGCCACCGGCTCGGCATGGAAGTTGCCGCCCGACACCATGGCGCCATCATGTGCAAACACCAGCGGGTTGTCAGTGACCGCATTGGCCTCGCGCACCAGCACCTTGGTGGCATGGCGCAGCTGGTCCAGGCAGGCTCCGACAACCTGCGGTTGGCAGCGCAGGCTGTACGGGTCCTGTACCCGGTCGTCACCGTCGAGATGGGAATTGCGGATCTCGCTACCTGCCAGCAGGGTACGGTAATACTGCGCCACATCGATCTGGCCCGGCTGTCCGCGCAGGGCGTGGATGCGCGGATCGAACGGGCCATCGCTGCCGCGCGCCGCATCGACGGTTAACGCACCAATCACCAACGCTGCCTCCAGCACCGGCTCGAATACCAGCAAGGCGTGCAGCGCCAGCGCCGTTGAGGTCTGCGTGCCGTTGATCAGCGCCAGCCCCTCCTTGGGACCCAGCGTCAGCGGGGTGATTCCCGCCTGCTGCAAAGCGGCCAGCGCCGGCACGGCCTTGCCGTCCTGCAGCATCTCGCCCTCGCCCAGCAAAGCCAGCGTCATATGCGCCAGTGGCGCCAGGTCACCGGAGGCGCCAACCGAACCGCGCGACGGCACATAAGGCACCAAACCGGCATTGGCGACAGCCACGATGGTGTCGATCACGATCTCGCGCACACCGGAATAGCCACGCGCCAGGCTGGCCGCCTTCAGGGCCAGCATCAGCCGGACCACCGGTGGCGACAGGGGTTCACCCACACCCACGCTATGCGAGCGGATCAGATTCAACTGCAGCGTCGCCAACTGGGCCTTGCTGATGCGCTGGTTGGCCAGTTTGCCAAAACCGGTATTGACGCCGTACACCGGCGCATCACCATCAGCAGCAGCCTGCACCACGCGGGCGCTGGCGCGGATACCTTCGCGCGCCGTCTCGGCAAGCTCCAGAGGCTCGCAGGTATTGTGAATCGCCTGGATCTGGTCCAGGGTGAGAAGGCCGGGTTCGATCACCATGTCATTTCCCCAGCATGGGCAGATTCAGCTTTTGCTCGCGCGCACAGGCCACGGCGATGTCATAACCTGCGTCTGCGTGGCGCATCACACCGGTGGCCGGATCGTTCCACAACACCCGTTTGATCCGTTTGGCAGCGGCATCGGTGCCGTCGCAGACGATCACCATGCCGGAATGCTGCGAGTACCCCATGCCGACGCCGCCCCCATGGTGCAGTGAGACCCAGGTTGCGCCACCGGCCGTATTGAGCAGGGCGTTGAGCAGCGGCCAGTCCGACACCGCGTCAGAGCCGTCGCGCATCGACTCGGTCTCGCGATTGGGTGACGCCACCGAACCACTGTCGAGGTGGTCTCGGCCGATCACGATCGGCGCCTTGAGTTCACCGCTGCGCACCATCTCGTTGAAGGCCAGGCCGGCCCTGTCCCGCTCACCCAGGCCGATCCAGCAGATGCGCGCCGGCAGTCCCTGGAATGCGATACGCTCGGCGGCCATATCCAGCCAGCGGTGCAAGTGGGCGTCCTCGGGAAATAGCTCCTTCATCTTGGCGTCGGTCTTGCGGATGTCTTCCGGGTCCCCCGACAAGGCCACCCAGCGGAACGGACCCTTGCCGCGGCAAAACAGCGGACGCACATACGCCGGAACAAACCCCGGAAAGTCGAATGCGTCCGCGACGCCCTCGTCGAGGGCCACCTGCCGGATGTTGTTGCCATAGTCCACCGTGGGCACACCCATAGCCTGGAAATCGAGCATGGCCTGCACATGCACGGCACAGCTACCGGCCGCGGCCTTGGTCAATGCGCCATGGAGCTTATCGTCGAGTTGGGCAGCGCGCCATCGCTCCACCGTCCAGCCACCGGGCAAATAGCCATGCACCAGATCGTGGGCCGACGTCTGGTCAGTCGCAAGGTCCGGACGCAGGCCTCCCGCCTTGGCACGTCGTACCAATTCAGGCAACAACTCGGAGGCGTTGCCCAGGAGTCCAATGGATACGGCTTTCTTCTCCCGCTTATAAAGCGCGAGTCGCTCCAGCGCATCATCGAGGTCGGTGGCCTGCTCATCGAGGTAGCGGGTCTTGAGCCGGAAATCGATCCGCGACTGCTGGCATTCGATGTTGAGCGAACTGGCGCCGGCAAAACTGGCGGCCAGCGGTTGGGCCCCACCCATACCGCCCAGGCCGGAGGTGAGAATCCAGCGCCCGGCCAGGTCGCCCCCATAGTGCTGGCGGCCCGCCTCGACGAAGGTCTCATAGGTGCCCTGCACGATGCCCTGACTGCCGATGTAAATCCAGGAGCCAGCCGTCATCTGGCCATACATCATCAGGCCCTTGCGGTCGAGTTCGTGAAAGTGCTCCCAGGTAGCCCACTTGGGCACCAGGTTGGAGTTGGCAATCAGCACCCGTGGCGCGTCGACATGCGACTTGAAAACGCCCACCGGTTTGCCCGACTGCACCAGCAATGTTTCGTCTTCCTCCAACGCGCGCAGACTCGTCAGGATGGCCTCGAAGCAGTCCCAGTTGCGGGCGGCCTTGCCGATACCGCCATACACCACCAGTGCGTCCGGGTTCTCCGCCACCTCCGGATCGAGGTTGTTCTGCACCATGCGATAGGCGGCTTCGATCAGCCAGTTCTTGCAGCTCAGCTCGGAGCCGCGTGGCGCGCGCACCGGGCGCGGCTTGGCACTGTGATGGACGGGGGACAAGTCGGACATGGAAATCTCCTTTAAATAGGGAACGCCAGTGGCGCCGTGTAGCGGCAGTCTACTTGACTAGACAAGTCTACGCAAGTATCATTCTGCCACCTGTCGCCAGACCGCCCCGCCCATGCCCCCACCGCGCGCAACCCCTTCAAACGACGATACCGCCGCCACGCCCGTGCGGGCGCCGTATGCACAGGTCAAGGCCTATCTCAAGCAAGGGCTCTCCAGTGGACGCTGGCCACCCGAGACGCTGATGCCATCCGAATCCGCACTGGTGACCCAATTCGGCGTCAGCCGCATGACGGTGAGCCGGGCGCTGCGCGAATTGCAAAATGAAGGCATGGTCAACCGGGTCCAGGGACTGGGCACGTATGCGGCGCACCTGGCTCCGGTCTCGTCCACACTCACCATTCGCGATCTGCAAGAAGAAATCGTGACCCGCGGCCACCGGCACCACGCCATCGTGCATGTTGCGCGCGAAGAACGCTGCAGCGCCTCGCTGGCTGCCAAGCTCGGACTGGCCCCCGACGACCCTGTGTTTCATACCCTGATCGTGCACCACGAGAACGACATGCCGTTGCAGTGTGAGGACCGTTTCGTGAACCCGGCCTGCGCACCCGATTACCTGCAGGCCGATTTCACCCTGATCACGCCAACCCACTACCTGCTCAAGAAAGCCCCGCTATGGGAAGCCCAGTATGCCATCGAGGCAGGCAGACCGACCGCGCAGGAGGCCCGTTTGCTGGGCATCGACCGCACCGATCCGTGCCTGATCGTCGTGCGGCGCACCGTCAATCAGGCAGTGCCGATCACCTTGGTGCGCCTGGTCCATCCCGGGTCCCGCTACCGCCTCGAAGGGCAGTTTCAACCATGACGACCAACCTGATACCCGTCGCTGCAGTCGCGCCGCAAGCGTGGCGCAATGGTGGCGGACAGACCCGCGAATTACTCGTCTGGCCGGCGCAGGGGCCATGGCAACTGCGTATAAGCCGGGCCGACATCTCTGCCGATGGGCCGTTCTCTGCCTTTCCCGGAGTGACCCGCTGGTTTGCCGTGCTGCACGGCCATGGTGTGGCATTGACGATGCAGGGCGAACGGCGCGAGATGCGCATATCGGACGACGCACTGCGCTTCGATGGCGACCTGGCGCCCGAATGCCAACTGCTGGACGGCCCGACCGAGGACCTCAACCTGATGGCCATCGGTGGCGAATCGGTCATGCACAAGGTCATCGCCGACAGCCCCTGGGACCCGGGCCTGCCGATGCGCGGCCTGTACACGACGGTTGGTGGCCTGTGGCACAGTCAACACCACAAATGCATGGTTGACGCGCACAGCCTGCTGTGGGAGCCTGACAGTACACATGGCGCCTGGCGCTTCACGCCCGATGCGGGCACGAACGGCAGCGCATGGTGGCTGGGATATTGCGCAAAGGACTGACACGATGTTATCGACCACGTTATGGCACAACGCGCGCCTCGCAACACTGGCCCATGACGCCGACTGGGGCATGGTCGACGATGGTGCGCTATTGGTGCAGAACGACCACCTGACCTGGGTCGGACCCCTGTCCGAAATGCCCCGCGACTTGCGCGATCAGGCGGGCGTACAACACGACCTGGGTGGCGCGCTGGTCACGCCGGGTCTGGTCGATTGCCACACCCACCTGGTCTATGGCGGCCAGCGTGCGCGCGAGTTCGAGATGCGCCTTGAGGGCGCCAGTTACGAAGAAATCGCGCGCGCTGGCGGCGGTATCCGCTCCACCGTGGCCGCCACCCGCGCCGCCAGCGATGCCCAGTTGCTGGCGGGCGCGCGCCAGCGTGCCCTGACATTGATGGCCGAAGGTGTGACCACACTCGAAATCAAGTCGGGTTACGGCCTGAGCCTGCTCGACGAAAGTCGCTGCCTGTCGATTGCGCGCCAACTCGGCAGGGAGCTGCCGCTGACCGTGCGCACCACCTACCTGGGCGCCCATGCCGTGCCGCCTGAATTCGACAGCCGCGCCGACGACTACATCACCGCGGTTTGCGCCTGGATGCCGACACTGCAGGCCGCCGGCCTGATCGATGCCGTCGACGCGTTCTGCGAAAACATCGGGTTCACGCCAGCCCAGACCCGACGCGTGTTCGTGGCGGCACGCGAACACGGCCTGTCCGTCAAGTTGCATGCCGAACAGTTGAGCGACCAGGACGGCGCAGCGCTGGCCGCTGAATTCGGTGCTTTGTCCTGCGACCACCTGGAGTACCTGAGCGATGCCGGCATTGACGCCATGCGCACCAGTGGTTCGGTCGCCGTGTTGCTGCCAGGCGCCTACTACTTTCTGCGCGAGACCCGGTTACCGCCCGTGGCCGAACTGCGCGCACAGGCCGTGCCGATCGCGCTGGCCAGCGACCACAACCCTGGCTCCAGCCCCGGCCTGTCGCTGCTGCTGATGGCCAACATGGCCTGCACCCTTTTTCGCATGACTCCGCTCGAAGCAATTCTGGGTATCACGGCGCATGGCGCGCGGGCGCTGGGTTTGACCGACCGCGGCCGGCTGGTTGCTGGCATGCGGGCCGACTTCGTGGCCTGGGAGCTGGGCCATCCGAACGAGCTGGCCTACTGGTTTGGCCGCAATCCCTGCCGACGTGTCGTCGCCGGCGGCATCGAAAGAGGCGCATGAACAACGACGTCTACACGCTCACCCCGGGCACCGGCCCGTTGCTGATCAGCGTGCCCCATGTCGGCACACGGATACCTGAAGACCAGGCGCAGCGCTACCTGCCGCGCGCGCTGCAGGTCGAAGACACCGACTGGCACCTGGAGCCGGTGTATGCGTTTGCCCGCGCCATGGGCGCCGGGCTCATCGTGCCCCGGTATTCGCGCTTCCTGATCGACCTGAACCGCGCGCCCGATAACGCGCCGATGTATGCCGGAGCGAATAACACCGAGCTGTGCCCGACCCGGTTCTTCACCGGCGAAGCGATCTACCACGATGGTCAGGCGCCGGATGCGGCCGAGATCGCGCGACGCCGCGGCAGCTATTGGCGGCCATACCACGACGCGATCACACTGGAACTGTCCCGGCTCAAAGCGCAGCACGGCCACGCCATCCTGTTCGACGGCCACAGCATCAAGTCGTCGCTGCCCTGGCTGTTCGAGGGCACGTTGCCCGACCTGAACCTGGGCACCGCCAACGGCAATAGTTGCGCACCCTCGCTGCGCGACGTGTTGTCGCAGGTCCTGCAGTCGCAGAGCCGCTTCACCCAAGTGACGGACGGCCGCTTCAAGGGCGGCCACATCACGCGCCACTTCGGGCGTCCGGCTGAAGGCCAGCACGCCATTCAGCTCGAGATGTGCTGGAGCACCTACATGCCCGAGTCGCCGCCGTATCTGCTCGACGCCACGCGCACTGGGCAACTCACCCCTGTGCTGCGCGCGCTGGTGCAGACCATGCTGGACTGGACGCCCGATGCCTGAGCACAGTTTGTGGGCCGAACAGGCCTGGATCGATGGCCGCTGGCAGGCCGCTGTACTGCTCGACGTCGATGCGCAGGGCCGCTGGAGCCGCGTAACGACCGGCGTTGTCACACCGCCGGAGCATGCGCGGCGCCTGCCCGGACCGGCACTGCCGGGCCTGGTGGACGCGCACAGCCATGCGTTTCAGCGTGCCTTTGTCGGCCTGTCAGAGCGCCGCGCATCCGAATCCGACGATTTCTGGTCCTGGCGCGAACGCATGTACCGTGTTGCGCTGCGCATCACGCCGCAACAGATGCGCGCAGTCGCGACCCAGTTGTACCTGGAACTGCTGCGCGGCGGCTACACCCAGGTCTGCGAGTTCCACTACCTGCACCATATGCCCACGGGCCAGCCGTATGCCGACCCGGCAACGATGTGCTGGTCGCTGGCCGATGCGGCGCAGCACACCGGCATGGGCCTGACGCTGCTGCCGGTGCTGTACCAGCGCGCCGGTTTTGCCAACCCGCAATTGCAGGATGACCAGCGGCGCTTCGCCGGTACCCCCGAAACAGTGATGGCGCTAGCCCGCGCAGTACGCGCCAGTGGCCGCCCAGGCGTGGACGCCGGTGTGGCGATCCACTCATTGCGGGCCGCGAGCATGCCATCCATACAGGCTTTGCTGCGCCAGGTCGGCGATGAAGCAATGCCGATCCACATTCACATTGCTGAGCAGACCGCCGAAGTGGATGACTGCGTCCAGTCCACCGGGCAGCGGCCCATCCAGTACCTGTGCGACACACTCGCGCTCGACGCCCGCTGGCAGCTGGTGCATGCGACCCACGCAAGCCTGCACGAAATCGACGCGTTGGCCAAAACGCAAGCCGGCATCGTCATTTGTCCAGCCACCGAGGGCAACCTGGGTGACGGCTTGAGCGATCTGGCCGGCTGGCTCAAGGCAGGTGTTCCGATGGCTATCGGTTCGGACAGTCATGTCGTGCGCAACTGGCCGGAAGAACTGCGCTGGCTCGAATACGGTCAACGCCTGCTGCACCGCAAGCGCAATGTGGCCGCCGCGCCGGGCAGGCAGGACGCCACGGCAGCGCGCCTGTTCGACGCTGCGCTGTCGGCGGGAGCGCGCGCTGCCGGCCAAACCCACTGGGGAATGGTGGCAGGTGCGAGGGCCGACGCGTTGGTGCTCGACACCCGGGCGCCTGCCTTGCTGGGCATCCCTCCGGACCACCGGCTCGATGCGCTTGTGTTCGCAGGTGGCGAGCCGGTGCTGCGCGAAGTTATCGTGGCCGGAGCTACCGTGCTGCGTGACGGCAACCATGCCGATCAGGGCGCCATCGCCACCGCATTTACCGACGCCATGCAGTCCTTGTGGGACACCGAGGCAGGCTGACCGTCCACAGCCGTGGGCGGCGTCAATGCCGCCGACCGCGCCGGAGCTTGCCCTGCTGTGATGCGCGCCGGACGCCTGGGCGGACGCGGAATTTGCGCCTGCGTGCCAACGCCAATAACAGGCCGACCACCAGCAATACCAGGATCAGCAGCGCGTAAAAACTGCGGGTCTGGAGCCATTGCAGCAGGTCACTTTCGGGCATCAAGGGGCTTGGAACTGCAACAGTCAGTAAAAAAAAGTCGACAAGTGTCACTATCGTTGACATAACCACGGCGCATCACCGTGGTTACCCCTGCATGGGACCATCAGCTGCGCTACTCTCGGGCGGTGCTGCCAATACTACCCACATCACCCGCCCGACGCCAAAAAATGCTGTCCGCCCTGATCCGTGCTGCAGCGCTGGTCATCGCCTTGTCGATGGCGCAGGCGCGAGCCGACTTGCGCCTGTCGTGGTTCGACGCGCAGCGTCCCGGTGCACAGGCCGTTGTAGCCACCGAACTGTTGCGCCAGGCGTTCAGCTTCGGGCTCGATCCTGCTGACTACCAGGCGCAGGCGCTGACCACGGCTGTGCAAAACGCCCTGCAATCGGACGACTGGGACGACGGCGCGCGCCAGCGACTTGACGCTGCGCTGACCGAGGCGATGCAGCGTTATCTATCCGATCTGCAATCCGGCCGCGTCACTCCCGGACAAGTGCAGGCCTCGTTCGCACCGCGCAAACGCCCGCACGAGGATGTGTCGTTGATCCTGCGGCAGGCGGTAGCCGGCGGGCAACTGGCGCAAGCGGTGCAGACCATGGCACGGCACACGCCGATGGCACAGCCGCTGCAAGCCGCTCTGCAACAGTATCGTGACCTCGTGGACGCGCCCCAATGGCGCGCACCCCTGCCCATGCCAGGACGCGGGAAACTGGTGGCCGGCCAGGAATACCCGGGCCTGGACATGCTGGTGCGCCGCCTGCAGGCGCTGGGCGACCTGGACACGGCGCTATCCACGGCACCACTGGTCACCAGCGCCCTGATAGCAGTACCACCCAAGCCACCGCTATTCGCCGGCGCACTGGTCGAGGCCGTGCGCACATTTCAGCTCCGCCATGGACTTGAACCCGATGGCGTCATCGGCCGTCTGACACTGGCGCAACTCAATGTCACACCGGCCCAGCGGGTGCGCCAGATCGAGCTGACGCTGGAGCGCCTGCGCTGGACCCCGCTGCTGCAGGGCAGGCGGATGGTGGTGGTCAACGTGCCCGAATTCATGCTCCGCGCCTACGCCGTGCGCCCCGACGGGGTGGACATCGCACTCGAGATGAAAATCATCGTCGGAAAAGCACTCGACACCCGTACGCCGCTGTTTGACGAAGACATGCTCCGCATCGAGTTCAGCCCCTACTGGAACATTCCCCGTTCGATCGCCCTGAGCGAAACCTTGCCGCGACTACGCGATGACCCGGCCTATTTCGCGCAACAGGGTTTCGAGTTCGTCACGTCCGAGCGAACCGTGGTCAATACCCTGAGCGAGTTCAACCTTGAGGCCGTGCAGCAGGGCCGCTGGCGCATCCGCCAGCGCCCTGGCCCGCAAAACGCCCTGGGGGCGATCAAGTTCATCTTTCCCAACAACGGCAATATCTACCTGCACCACACGCCGGCGCCGAGGTTGTTCGCGCGTGAGCGGCGTGATTTCAGTCATGGCTGCATCCGTGTCGAGGCGCCGGTGGCGCTGGCGCAGTTCGTGCTGCAGGAAGATCCGCAATGGAGCGAAGAGCGGATTCGCAGCGCCATGGACAGCGGCGTGTCGCGCACCTTCAACCTGCGCGAACCGTTGCCGGTGCTGATCGCCTACGCCACCGTCGTGGTCAAGAACGGCGCAGTCCATTTCTACGACGACCTGTACGGGCACGACCGTCTGCTCGACCAGGCCTTGCGGGCACGGTCGGCCGCCCTGGCCCACGCGAGCGTGCCCGCGGTCGTCCCCTCGCGCTTGAGCGTGCCTGCATTCGCCCCCTGAGCGAGGGCATGTTAATCTCTCTGGCATGCCAATTTCTGTGATACCGCGTGAGCGCCGCTGGTTTCTACGCCGCTCGACCCAGATAGCCCTTGCCGGCACCGCCCTGACTGCCCTGGCCCCGGCGGCCTGGGCAACGGCGGCGTCATCGCGCAGCCTGCAACTGAGCCACACCCATACCGGGGAGTCGCTGGCACTGACCTACGCCCGCGACGATGGTTATGTTCCCCAGGCACTCGAGCAGGTCAACCACTTCCTGCGCGACCATTATTCGGGCGAAGTGGGAATCATCGATCCGCAGTTGCTGGACCTGCTGCATGCGGTACGAGCGCAACTGGGCACCACGCTTCCGTTTCATGTGATCTCGGGCTACCGCTGCCCCGCCACCAATGACCGGCTGCGCAAGACCCGCGGTGGTGGTGTCGCCAGACGCAGCCTGCACATGGATGGCAAGGCCATTGACGTGCGCCTGCCTGGCGTGCCGTTAACCGAGTTGCGGGATGCGGCGCTATCGCTCAAGTCCGGTGGTGTCGGCACCTACATGCGCGACCAGTTCGTGCATATCGACACCGGCCGCACACGCAGCTGGTAGCGCCCGGCCAGCCCGGGTCCCGCTCTTCCTGGCCCACAGCCCGGCAACCGTGACCTGGTCGCGTCCGGCTTCCAGCGCCGCGCCGCCAGCAGAGCCGCGCGCACAGCGGCTTGACCCAGCCGCGCAGATAGTTGCCCGCATAGCCGCATTTTCCCGGCTATGCTCTTGGCCTGTGACAACTTCCTGTGCCCTGCCCCCTCGCGAACCAGCACCGCATCCATGAGCACTGCGCAATGGTTCACGCTGATCGGAGGCCTGCTGCTGTTCATGGGCTTGACCCAGTCAATGCTGCAACGCGCGCCGATAACGTCGGCCATCATCTACCTGGCTGTCGGCATGATCGTCGGCCCGTCGGCTCTGCACCTGTTCCATTTCAACCCGCTGAAGGAATCGGCGTTGCTCGAAGTGCTGACCGAGGTGGCGGTGCTGATCTCGCTGTTCTCTGCCGGCATCAAGATGCCGGCGCCATTCAGTCTGATGCGCTGGCGTGCGCCCATGCGCCTGGCAACCGTGTCGATGGTCATCACCGTGGCCCTGGTGGCGACTTTTGCAGTGCTGGCACTGGGTTTGCCACTGGGCGCGGGCATCTTGCTGGGCGCCATCGTCGCCCCGACAGATCCGGTGCTGGCCACCGACGTGCAGATCCGGCATCCTGGTGACCGTGACCTGCTGCGTTTCAACCTGACCTGCGAGGCCGGCATGAACGATGGCAGCGCGTTTCCGTTCGTGGTGCTCGGCCTCGGTCTGCTCGGCCTGCACGAGATCGGGGACTTCGGCTTGCGCTGGCTTGTGGTCGATGTCGTGTGGGCCAGCGCCGGCGGCATCGGCATCGGTTTGCTGGCCGGCGCCGCATTGGCCCGGTTGTGCGTCGCATTGCGCAAACATCCCGGGCACCACACGCTGATGGACGACTTCCTGGGTCTGGGCCTGATCGGCGTGGTGTACGGCGTATCGGTAATGGCCCATACCTGGGGATTCCTGGCCGTCTTTTTCGCCGCTGTGGCGCTGCGCCACACGGAACTCAAGCTGGCCAGCGCGCAGCACCGGATGGACGCCCCCGAAGAGTTGGGGGCCCCGTCCGCCAGCCAGAACCCGCAATCCGATCATCTCTCCCAGACCATGGTCAGCGCAGGTTCGCTGGTGTTCAAGGAGCATCTCGAACGCCTGTCCGAAGTGGTGCTGGTGCTGCTGGTGGGTGGTTCGCTTTTCCTGGACTCCTGGACCTGGCCATCTGTCGCTATGGCGCTGTTCCTGTTTGTCGTGGCCCGGCCACTCAGCGTCGCCATTGCCTTGATGGGAACCCGCACGCCCTGGCGCGTGCAGGCCCTGACCGGCTGGTTCGGTGTGCGCGGCATTGGTTCGCTGTACTACCTGATGTACGCGATCGAACATGGCCTGCCGGAACCACTGGCGCTGCAACTGATGCAGATGACACTGGTCGTCGTGACGCTGTCCATCGTGCTGCACGGCACCAGCGTCAAGCCCCTGCTCGGCTTGTTCTGGCGCCGCAACTGACGCCAGGGGTCACCCGCGCGGATGGTGCTGCGCGTGCAGTTGCTTGAGCCGTTCCCGGGCAACGTGGGTGTAGATCGTGGTGGTGGAGATATCGGCATGACCGAGCAGCATCTGCACCGCGCGCAGGTCCGCGCCGTGGTTGAGCAAATGGGTTGCAAACGCATGGCGCAAGGTATGCGGCGACGGCGCGCTGG
>Ga0209491_10000642_pt1 | contig 70020 bp, 57 predicted proteins | sample BON02_FD_187213 | JGI IMG/M metagenome (GOLD analysis project Ga0209491, IMG submission 187213) | Freshwater microbial communities from Lake Bonney liftoff mats and glacier meltwater in Antarctica - BON-02 (SPAdes) (version 2) | ecosystem: Environmental > Aquatic > Freshwater > Ice > Glacier... | reverse complement strand
AACCCCCAATGACAATCCGTTCATCGAATCGGCCTTCAGCACCGTCAAGCGCGCCCCGGAGTATCCCGGTCGCTTCCTAGATGACGCCCAGGCCCGCGAATACTTCAGTCGCTACTTTACGTGGTACGACACCGAGCACTATCATTCCGGCATCGACTACGTCACCCCGCAACAAGCCCATGACGGCCTGCGGCCAACGATCCTTGAACACCGACGCGTCAAGAAACTTGCCCAGCGAAACCGGCGCCGGGAAGAAAACAAAAAACCGGCGCACCAAAAACAAACCATACCTAACAATGACCGCCTCCTCCGTAGCGTAATTATTCGCCTCCTGAGGTCATTGATTCAAAAACGCGCCGGGGGCGTCCCTACAGGACTTTGAAATGGGCTCGACGGGAGTCTCGCCCTACCGTCAGCGGAATTTGCCCAAGCGGTCCGGACGGTTGTTCAGGCGAACGCGCGAGCCTTTCCTACTTTGCTTCCGTTTGTGAAAGTGCCTTGAGCCTGTCCCTCGTCTCGGTCTGACACCAATAAAGCGCCGCCGCGATTCCGGCTCCGAATCCGGCACCGTAGGTGATGCCCCACACAATCATCCCGAACTGGTTGTGCAGCGGCTCCATGTAAAATAACCATTCGCCGATGAAATAGCCGGTGGTGTTGCCAACAACCAGCGCGAGCACGCAACGCCACAACTGTTTGTTCGCCCGAAAGACCCACGCGAAAATCATTCCCATCATTGCCGGTCCGAGAATGCTCCCCGCCCACTCGCGGCCCCAACCGATCTTTCGCAGTAGAAACCAGCACGCCGTCCAGATCGCGGCGTACAAAAGAAACGAGCCGATGAAGAGCACGTAAAAGCGCCCGAGGTTTTTCCCGATCAAAACTGGCGCAAACGCCCCGCCGCCGCCCGCCATGAATCCAACCGCGAGCACGCAATAGAAGCCCAGTTCACCGAGGTTGCGCGACAACCACGTGCCACCCACCGCCCATACTCCAAACATCAGAATGCTCACGATCGTGAACCCGACGCTGCCGACGGTGATCGATTGCCGGAGATCGGGAAGCGTAACCGTTTCATTTCCCGATCCGATCCGGGCGATGACGCTGTCTGAATCGAGGCTAAGCATGGCAATTTTATTTGTCCAGGGTTTGGCCGCCGATGCTGATGAGGTGGCCGAATGTGCGATAGAAAACCCGACCGTTCGCCACTGCGGGCGTCGAGTGGGACAACTCGTCAAAATCGCTGGTCCCGAGCTGCTCGAACCGGTCGGCGGCACGCAGAACGGTCACCTTGCCGTCGGTGGACGTATTGTAAATCTTTCCATCAATGCACACCGGGGAGCTGAAGAAATTTCCGCCCACCCGTTCGCGCCAGAGTTCCTCGCCGGTCTTCGCCACGATGCAGGTCACGATGCCGCCGTCGTTCCACAGGAACACGAGCTCGCCGTAGGCCAGTGGTGCGGGCACATACGGTGCAGATTTTTTCACCTCGTATTGAACTTCGGCCTCACCGTGTCCGCTTGCGGGAGGTTTGATCGCGACGACGTAATTTCCACCACCGCCGCTGCCGCAGCTTGCGAAGGTCAGTCCGTCGACAAACACCGGTGAACTCACGCTGCGCAATCGCAACACGGGGCCGGTCCGCCATGCAATCTTCCCATCGGCCGGATCGACCGCGTTGATGCCGTCTTCGCTGGTGTTGAAGAGCAACCGGGGCGGTTGACCGCGTTGATCAAAAACGCACGGCACGGAGTAGTCCGCCATGCCGCCACTGCGGGGGATTTCCCATTGCAATTCGCCGGTCTTCCGGTCCAGCGCCACGATGCGACCCGGTTTCGATTGTTCGTAGGCCAGCACGACCAGGTCGCCGTAAACGATCGGGGAAAATCCGGAACCATGCTGCGATTCAAAATCGCCGAGAGGGAACTCCCACGCAGGTTGGCCGTCGTGATTCAGTGCGACCAGAAAACAGTGGGTGCCTTCCTGTCGGACGAAGTACACGCGCTCCTCGTCGACCGCGCAGGTGCCCGACGCGAAGCTGTTGAATTTGTGCGTGTGATAGTCGCCGACCGGGTAGCGTCGTTCCCAAAGCGTTTTCCCGTCGGTCGCCGACACGCAGACATTGATGAACTCGGCTTGGCCCTCGTCCGCGCAGTTGAGGAAAATTCGGTCGCCCCAGAGCACCGGCGAGGAATGTCCGCCGCCGGGTAGTGTGATTTTCCAGTTGTAGTCGTTCTCCGTCCACTGAACCGGGATGGTTTTTGCGTCGCTGATGCCGGTGCCGTTTGGCCCGCGAAACCGGGTCCATTCCTGAGCACCGGCAGGGAGCAGGCAGCTGACGACAACAGCAAGCGTGAACGCGGGATTCATTCGCATAAGGACGAAATTAGGAGGAGGGAGGTTACTGGACAATATCCCACAGAGCGCCGTTGGACGCGTCTTGCGCTGGGCGGTTACGGGAACTCCGGACTTATTTTTCGTAAAGCACCACGAGCAAAATGTCCGACGGCGGGTGGTTGGTGCGTGAAAGCGTGTTGCTCACCACCTCGGGCGCAAGCGTCTGCGGCGCGACATTGCCGAATATCTGAAGGACCTTCACCTTGTCCTTTTCCAGCCATTCGTTCACGTCGTGTTCAATCGTGGTCGCGTCGTCTTCTAGCCCTTTGAAGATTTTAATTTGATGCACTTGAGTTCTCCGGTTGGTTAACGGTTGATCGGGTTATTGATCGGTATCGTGCGACGCCCGGACAGGAACTGCGAGCAATTTTTCAACGACGCGCGAAAGTCTTCGATCACGTTCATCCGTGTTGAGTCCGGGTGGTTCATCTGGCAGACTCGTCTGCTTATGGACAAAGATCGTTCGCACATCGTTGTGTTGGGAGCGGGGTTCGCGGGCCTGACGTTTTGTCAGACGTTCCCAGGCGACGCGGCCCGGATCACGTTGGTTGATCGCAAGAATCATCACCTCTTTCAACCGCTGCTCTACCAGGTGGCGACCGCAGGGCTTTCCGCACCGGAGATCGCGCAGCCGATCCGCTCCATTCTCGCCGAGCACAAGAACGTCGTCGTGTACATGGATGACGTCCTGGATGTTCAGCTCGCGAACCGCAAAGTGGTCTGCTCCAAAAACGATCTGGACTACGATTACTTGATCATCGCACTGGGTGGGGTGACGAGTTACTTCGGCCATCCCGAGTGGGAGCCGTTTGCGCCGGGGCTGAAGTCGTTGGAGGACGCGCTGCAAATCCGCCACAACGTTCTCACCGCGTTTGAACAGGCCGAGACGGAGTCCGATCCTGAAGTCCGACGGCGGCTGATGACGATCGTGGTGGTGGGCGGCGGCCCCACCGGCGTGGAACTTGCCGGTGCGTTTGCCGAACTTTCCCGCACCGTGCTGAATGAGGATTTTCACAATATCGATCCCACAAAAACGCGTGTCGTTCTGGTGGAGGCCGGCCCACGAATTTTAAGTCATCTTCCCGAATCGCTTTCGGAAAGCGGCCGGAGCCAGCTCGAATCGCTTGGCGTGGAAGTGCGCACGAGCTGCAAGGTCAAAACCCTGACCTGCCGACAGGTTGTAATCGACACGCTGCGCGGCGAGGAAATCATCGCGGCGGAGAACATCATCTGGGCGGCGGGCGTTGCTGCGAGTCCGTTGACCCGCAAGCTGGGGTCGGAAACCGATCGTGCGGGCCGCATCATGGTCGCGCCCGATCTGAGCATTCCTGGTCATCCCGAGGTGTTCGCAATCGGCGATATCGCTCACGTTAAGGACGCGGATGGTCGGCTGGTTCCCGGCGTTTCGCCGGCGGCGATTCAGATGGCGCAACACGTCGCGCGTATTATTCGGGAAGAACTGACAATCGGAACTCACATCCGGCGAACGCCATTTGTGTATTGGGACAAGGGCAGCATGGCCACGATCGGTCGTTCGGCGGCAGTCGCGAAGATCGGGGATCTCGAATTCTCCGGAATGCTCGCTTGGATCGCGTGGTTGCTCATTCACCTGTTGTTCCTGATCGGATTTCGCAGCAAGGCGGCGGTGCTTCTCCAGTGGACATATTCCTATTTTACCTACAAACGCGGGGCGCGAATCGTGTTTGGAACCGACGCCCGGGATAAAACCAAATAGCCGGCCGTCATTTTCGGATTCGCATTTTTCAAACGCACCCGACAGTGTTGCCACATGCGACACGCGCCGATTCCCAAAAAACTTTTCGTTCAAAACCGCGAACGGCTGGCCGCCCGGCTGGCGCCTAATTCCCTGGCGGTCATCAACGCGAACGACGTCATTCCCACCAACGCCGACGGCACGCTGCCGATGATCGCGAACTCGGACCTGTTTTATCTGAGCGGGATCGAGCAGGAGGAAACAGTACTGCTGATCGCCCCAAATGCGTTTGATGAGAAGCAGCGCGAGATCCTGTTCGTGCGCGAGGCGAGCGAACATCTGAAGATCTGGGAGGGGCACAAGCATTCCAAGGACGAGGCGTCGAAAATCAGCGGAGTCAAAACCGTCAAGCTGCTCGCGGAACTCCCGTTGATCCTGCGCCAGCTGATGTGCGAGGTGGAGCACGTGTACCTGAACGCGAACGAACACAAGCGGGCTTCCGATGAAGTGGAAACCCGCGACGGCCGGTTTGCGAAACGTTTGATGGGCGAGTTTCCGTTGCACGATTTCCGTCGACTTGCCCCGATCCTGCACGACTTGAGGGTTGTGAAATCCGATGAAGAAATCGCCTTGCTGAAACAATCTTGTGCGATTACCCGGAAGGCGTTTCTGCGCGTGCTCAAGAAAGTGAAACCGGGCCGGTGGGAACATGAGATCGAAGCGGAGTTTGCCCACGAGTTCATCCGGAACCGGGCGCGGTTCGCGTATTCCCCGATTATCGGCGCGGGTGAAAATTCCTGCGTGCTGCATTATCTGCAGAACGATCAGCAGATGAAAAAAGGCCAGGTGCTGCTGCTCGACGTGGGCGCGTGTTACGCCAACTACAACGCAGATCTGACGCGCACGATCCCGGTGGGCGGCAGGTTCACCCGCCGGCAGAAGCAGGTTTACAACGCCGTTCACCGGGTGCTGGACGCGATGATCAATGCCTCGCGACCGGGAGTGTTTCACCGCGACTGGCAGAAGCAGTCGCAGGCGTTGATGAACGAGGAATTGCTCGGTCTGGGCCTGATCACAAAATCACAGATCAGGAAACAGGACCCCGAAAGTCCCGCGTGCCGCAAATATTTCATGCACGGGCTCGGACACCCGCTCGGGCTCGATGTGCATGACGTCGGCATCATGAGCCAGCCGTTTGCGCCGGGCTGGGTGCTCACGGTCGAACCGGGGATCTACATTCCGGAAGAGGGATTTGGCATCCGGCTGGAGAACGATATTCTGGTCACCGACGGAGCACCGATCGATCTGATGGCGGACATTCCGATTGAAGCGAATGAGATCGAATCGCTGATGGCGAAATAATTAAAAAACTCTTCCAAGAAATTCAGACGGGCAGATCACCATTTGGTCATCTGCCCGTTTCAATTTTTCAAATGACTTCCGCGTGACGTGATCAGTCGCTCAGAAGTCATCACTACGATTTCGGTTCTCTCCCGGTCGATTCATTTCCGAAAATCAAAACCAGCCCAGCGCGCGAAATATCGGCCACGCCGCTCCGAGCGCGAGAAGACCATACAGCCAGCCGTCCCACTCATGTGTGAGATCTTTGGCCACCAACGCACGCCCCGAGTTGGGGTTCAGGTCGACCCCTCTCATTCGCAAAGCCGCCTCCCGGTCGGGCAGGTTCTCAAACGTATTTTTCCAGGCGGCAGTTTTCATGGTTGATCAGGTGTTCGTTGTCGTTCTTATGAACACGTGTGGGAGGGAAATGGTTTCAGAATATTTCCGGCGCTCTCGCATTTCCTCGTCCTGATCAAGCCGGACACTCACCGCCCGACTTCGAAAACCACCAGCTTGTCGGACAGCGAATCGGGCAGCTTCAGGCGTCGAACTCCGGGAGAGTTCGCGAACTCGGCGATGAGCGGATCGCCGGAGGAAAACACGAGAAGCCGCGCGCCGGAATTGAGAAAACTCTGCGCGTCACTGGTCCGCGAATCGCCCATCCACGGCTGGCCCAGAAACCACGCGGCGTAAAGTCCGGTTCTCCCGCCGGGCCTCATCCCGCTGCCGGCAATCGGTCCCGAGTGATCGTTTGAATCGAGCCATCCTGCCAGTTCCCGCGCTTCGCTCCCCGCCGTTCGCGCGGGAAACTGATAAGCGATGGTTGAAACCAGCAGTGCGAGCAGCACCACCGCGACCGCCGCCGTCTGGATCTTGCCGCTCAAAATAGGGGCTCGGAACGAGGCTCCTCCGGCGCGCCAATTCATGTTCAGCGCAATCCACAGCAGCGGCAACGCGATGTAGAAATACCGTTGTTCATTGATCGTCAGATAGACCGGCAGATAAATCAGGCACAGCAGGTCGAGCGGAAGGATCGCCCGCACGGTTGAGGCGCGGTCAATGAATGACCGGCGGCGACGGCGGGTCAGCACCAGCATCGGCCAGACGGGCATGATCGTCGTGACGATGAACAGAATTTTCACGACATTCTCGGCGATCAGTTTGATCTGATAGGCGAAATGCCGTTTTGACCGGAGCGGCGACCAATCGTGGTACGGAAGGTCGACGGGATTCTCCCAACTGGTCAGACGTCCCGCTCTCGGTTGGTGAAGTGTGATGAAGGTGGGATGGTAGCGAACCTCGTCACCGGGTCCCGCGAGAGTGTGCGCGATGCGGCCGGACGTGGAGAAAGTCACATGCCCGGAATGGATCGAAAGAACCGTGATCCACGGCAGCGCGACGACCGCCATGCCGGCACCAATCCTGATCAATCCAGGCCAGGCCAGTTGCCGACCCTTCCATTGAATCAACGCATAACTTCCGATGACCAGCACCGCCCACGGAAGGGCGATGGCCTTCGTGAGGTAGGCCGCACCCCACGCGAGTCCGGCGATTCCCGCCGTCCGCGAATCAGGTTTGTCAAACGTCCGCAACGTGAACGAAAGCGCGATGAGCGCGAGCCCGGCGAGCAGCAGGTCGGGCGTGATGTTCTGCGATCCCCAGACGGCCGCTGCCGCGCAGCACAGCGCGAGGCCGAGGACATGGGATCGCCGGGCCAGTCCGCTCACCGACATCATCCGGGCGCTGCCGATCACGAAGATCAGGGTGGAGGATATCATGGCTAACCGGGCGGCGATCAACGGTGGGATTCCGATCTTGAGAGCCGGGACCATCAACCAGCTCAGAAGCGGTCCCCAGTAACCGTTGATCGCGAGGGCAAAGTTTTCTTCGGCGTAATATTCCGCGATCCGCAGGTAGGCAATCGCATCGGTGTTGATCACGTCCCGATTCCACCAGTGAAGCGCGCCCGATCCGACGAAAGAAACCAGCAGCCACACCCAGGTGGCTGGAACCTTTTCGTGATGTCGCGATTCGTGGTTGTCGGTGTTCATCTCGACTTCAATCCAAATGCTTGTCCAGGCGGGCGATAAAGTGAAGCGAACGCCCGAACCACCAGTTCAAGAACCACGGGTACAGGCCCAGTCGCGTCTCCCGTGATCGCACGAGAAGTTGAAGTTCGGTGAAGGCGCTGTTCCAACGGGATTCGCTCCAGTAGTTTCCCGGGACGGGCACGCCGTGGCGGCAGTTTCCGACGCGGTCCATGAACCGAAGCGTTGGACCCGCGAGCAGTCCCTTCTTCAAATGATCCTTGATCACGAGACAACGGCGCGTCGTTCGCGCCGCCTCGCGTAACAACACCATCGGATCGGCCGTGTGGTGCAACACATCGGAGAACATCACGGCGTCGAACGACTGATCGTCAAACGGCAGGTGGACGCCGTCGAAGGGCGCCACGTCGACAACGCAGTTTTCACGCGGTGAAACCTCGGTTCCAACGATTTTGAGGTCGCTGCGAAGCCCGCAGATGGCGGCCGCCAACGTGCCGTCGCCGGTGCCGACATCGAGAACGCTTGCGTCGTGCGGAAGGTGTAGTGCGAACAGTTCGGCGAGTTTCCGAACGCGCCGACCATGAATGACCCGGCCGTGAACTTGTTCCAGTGGATTCATGTTGGGTTGAGGCGAGCCAAGATTGCGGCATGCCAACGGATTTGGCCATTCTGGATTTCTGCGCGGTCGCTTCGAGGTTCCCGTTTTCTGTGACGCTTGCCACCGTCCGGCGCGCGCGACCGCATCCAAAGGGTGATGGCGAGCAGATTCACGGGCAAATGCCCCCGAGAACCGGCGTGTGCGGACGGCGATTGTGCGGTCTCAGCTTATCGGCGTCACAAGCCGCGTTGATGATTTCAAATGCAGCTTGATTCGCTGGCGTTCGCCCTTAGTTTCTTCCGCCTATGTCCGCCGCCGCTCCGTCAAATTCGAATACCATTCTGCCCCACCCCGATCAGTTCGCGAATCGCCACATCGGGCCGTCGCCGCAAGAAGTCGAGGAAATGGTGCGCCTCTGCGGTCACAATTCGTTGGATGCGATGACCGACGCAGTGGTGCCGAAGGACATCCGGTTGAAAGCGCCGCTGGATTTGCCGGCTGCGAAAACAGAGACCGAAGCACTGGCTGCGTTGAAGGAATTATCGAAGGGCAACCAGGTCTTTCGTTCGTTGATCGGCATGGGTTACCACGATTGTATCGTGCCGCCGGTCATTCAGCGGAACGTGTTTGAGAACCCAGGTTGGTACACGCAGTACACTCCGTATCAGGCGGAGATTTCTCAGGGCCGGCTCGAGAGCCTGTTGAATTTTCAAACAATGATCGCCGACCTCACCGGTCTGCCGGTGTCGAACGCCTCGTTGCTTGACGAAGCCACCGCGTGCGCGGAGGCGATGACGCTTTGCCTCGCCGGAAATCGCAAATCGAAGAGCAACTCATTCTTCGTCGCGGCGAGTTGTCATCCGCAAAACATCGAGTTGCTTCAGACCCGCGCCAAACCGCTCGGCTTGGAGATCATTGTTGGCGATCCGCACACACACGACTTCACGGCGCAACCCGTCTTCGGTGCGCTGGTGCAATATCCTGACACGTACGGCGCAATTGAAGATTGGGAACCGTTCGTGAAACGAGCGCACGAAGCGGACGCGCTGGTCGTTGTTTCGGCTGATCTCCTTGCGTTGACGTTGCTGCGGCCGCCCGGCGAATTTGACGCGGATATCTGCGTCGGCAGCGCGCAACGCTTTGGTGTGCCGCTCGGTTACGGCGGCCCGCACGCCGCATTCATCTCGGTGAAGGATACGTTGAAACGATTGATCCCCGGTCGGCTCGTCGGCGTTTCAAAAGATGCGGAAGGCCGTCACGCATTTCGTCTCTCGCTTCAGACGCGTGAACAACACATTCGTCGCGACAAGGCGACGAGCAACATCTGCACGGCGCAGGCGCTGCTGGCGAACATGGCGGCAATGTACGCGGTCTATCACGGACCGGCTGGTTTGAAACAGATCGCGGCCCGCGTGCAACAACTCACCGCCGTGCTGGCAGAGGGTTTAAAGAAGCTCGGTCGTTTGATTTCAACTCACGACTTCTTCGACACCATTACCATTTCGACAGCGGACGAGTCGGACAAAGACATTGTTGCCGTCGCAGCAAAACATCAGATTAATCTCCGGGTCATCGATGATTCAACGCTGGGTCTTTCCCTTGATGAACGGAGCACGCCCGAAGAAGTGGAATTGCTGTGGCGGATCTTCAACGGCGACACGGCCGCCGGGTTTACGGCGGCGGAGATTGCTGCAAGTAGGGGCTCGGCGGGAGCCTCTCCCTACCAGGAAAAAATTGCCCGCACGTCTGATTTCCTCACGCACCCCGTGTTCAACCGGCACCATTCCGAGACCGAGATGCTGCGTTATTTGCGCAAGCTGGAATCCCGCGATCTGTCGTTGTGTCATTCGATGATTCCGCTCGGTTCCTGCACGATGAAGCTGAACGCGACGTCGGAGATGTTTCCCGTGTCGTGGCCGGAGTTTGGTTCGCTTCATCCCTTTGCTCCGGTGGATCAGGCCAAGGGTTACGCGCAGTTATTCAAAGATCTGGAACTGTGGCTCGCGGAGATCACCGGGTTCGATGCGATTTCACTTCAGCCCAACGCCGGATCACAGGGCGAGTACTCCGGCCTGCTAGCCATCCGAAGTTACCTCGACGCAAACAACGGCAACGGTCGCAACGCCTGTTTGATCCCGACTTCCGCCCACGGAACCAATCCCGCCAGTGCGGTCATGGCCGGTTTCAACGTGGTCGCGGTTGCCTGTGATTCCAACGGCAACATCGACATCGCGGATCTGCGCGCGAAAGCGGAGAAGCACAAGGACGATCTTGGCGCGTTGATGGTGACCTATCCGTCGACGCACGGTGTGTTCGAGGAAACGATTCGTGAAGTTTGCCAGATCATTCACTCGCACGGCGGGCAGGTTTACATGGACGGCGCGAACATGAACGCGCAGGTCGGCTTGTGCAGTCCGGGCGATATTGGAGCTGACGTGTGTCACCTCAATCTGCACAAGACCTTCTGCATTCCGCACGGTGGCGGTGGACCAGGCATGGGACCGATCGGCGTAAAACAACATCTCGCGCCGTTCCTACCCGGCCACTCAGTGGTGCCGCTTACAGGACTCGATCAACAAGGCGCCGTGTCCGCCGCTCCGTGGGGCAGCGCCAGCATTCTCCCCATCTCCTGGATGTACATCGCGATGATGGGACCGGACGGCCTGACGGACGCGACGAAGATTGCCATCCTGAACGCCAACTACATCGCCGCGCGGTTGAAAGATTTCTTCCCGGTCCTGTATCTCGGCAAGACCGGGCTGGTTGCGCACGAGTGCATTCTCGATTTGCGCGGGTTTAAGGCGACGACCGCCGAGGACGTGGCGAAGCGATTGATGGACTACGGTTTCCACGCCCCGACCTTGAGCTGGCCGGTCGCGGGCACGTTGATGGTCGAACCGACCGAGAGCGAACCGAAGGTCGAGCTTGACCGTTTCTGCGATGCGATGATCGCGATTCACGCTGAGATGACGGCTGTGGAAAACGGCACCGCTGATTCAACAAACAACCTGTTGAAAAACGCGCCGCACACCGCGACGGCCATCGCCAGTGACAAATGGGAACGACCTTACGGCCGCGAAGCCGCGGCGTTCCCGGTGGATGGATTGCGTGAGTTTAAGTTCTGGCCCGCCGTCGCCCGCATCGACAACGTCTTCGGTGATCGCAATCTCATTTGCACCTGCGCCGGGATGGAAGAGTACAAGGAGTAAATTCCGAAGGCCGAAATCCGGGTGCCGAAAGGAACGGCGACACTCCTGTCGCCGGGTGGGGAAACTGGGTGAGTGAAGTCGCCCTTCCGATGGGAGGCTGAGCACTCCGCCAGATTTTGGACTGCGCCAGCCGTCTGGCGCTTTGGTGACGGCTCACCATTGCCCGCATTTCTGTGATGCTTGGAATTGAATCCCAAAGGGATTCCGGCTCAAAGCCCAGCGGTTGTGAGGCACGAGCTACCCTGGGTGAGACGGGGAAAATCGCCCAACCCCAACGGGGTTGCGGCCCGAACGCGACGCTGATGACGCAACCCCGTTGGGGTTGAGACCCATTGCATCGCCGTGTCCCTGGGTAGCTCGTGCCTCGCAACCCAGGGCTGAAGGACGCAATCCCTTTGGGATTGGCCGGAATTGCATCCACATGATTGTGGGTAATGGGCAGGGTGACGGGCAGGGAATGCGGGACGGCTAATGCGTGTTGGATTTTCGTGAACCCCGGCTTGTTCGGGGAAAAAACGGTAGAGAGCTACCGCAGTCCAAGACGCTGCCGCGCAGCCGGAACCACTGCGGGATTGTTCAGTCGCTGGCTGCCGTTTTACAGCGGATGTTCGGCAACGAGAATCTCACCAACTATTCGCTGGCTACACGCTGATGATAGTCCGCTTCGAACTTAAGATTGATGCCTGCGCCATCGTCGATAAGTTCGGGCAACAGCCGCATTTCAATCGAGTGTTCCGGTCCGTCAACGGACATACTGCCTTCCTGACCCGAAAAATTACCAACACGCGGCGCACCGATGATTCGGACCGAGGGATCGCTGGAAATATCAGCGAAAATCATATCGAAAACCTCCAAACTGGTTGTCAGCGTTCTTTCTGTATGAACGTCCGTTCCAAGGGGAAAAGGGTCGGTAAGGAGGCTGGTCAACTGGTATTTCTCCAGAGCGGATTCAGGGAACTCAATAATCTTGCTCTCCATCAGGATCGCATCGCGAGCCGACGTCGGAATCGTTGGTCTGACAAAAAGGATGGTGCGTCGTCCCGGACTGGTTTCCCATCCACCGGCGATCAGGCCTTCGTCCTTCTTCAACGAGACGTTCTGACCGACGCTGAACGATGGTTTCGAAACGCCGGGGTCGTCCTCGACTGAGTCCGGTAATTCTTCGACGGCGAGCAAGGCCAGTTTTTCCCGTAGCGCGGCGTTTTGCACTCGCAGTTGATCGGTGTCGGTGAGCGCTCTGTTCAAACGGTCCACCTCTCCTCTCAGGCGATGTACATCGGAGGCGTCTTTTTTGAGTTGTTCAATCCGCACTTCGCGCAGCCGGATTGTTGATTCGGCCTGTTGTTGATCGGTCGCGAGACGACCGTTTGTTTCGGTGACGGCCTGGTAGTCCGCACGCAGCCGGTCGGCTTCGTTCTCTTTCACGAGATAGGTCGAGGTTCCGGTCACGGCTGCGGCGGCGATGATTGCGGCGGCGGTTTTCAGATTGAACAGTGTGGTCATGGTGGAGGTGGTGTTGAGTGTTGCGGTTGCGACGGCTGCGGTCAGTCCGGCTCCGAGAGCAGCGGTTGAAATGGTGGTCAGGATTGCTGCGGGCGTGGCTTGGATGGCGCTTCCGGAAATGGTGGCGGCCAGTGCGGTGGCCGGGAGCGCGATGCCGCGTTTGGTGAAGATGTCGCGGAGCCGGTCGAGGGCGCGGCTCACTCGTTTCTGGGCGGCGTCTTCGCCAATGCCGAGTTCGTTGCCGACTTCACGGAGAGTCTTGTTTTTGAAGAATCGAAGCAACACGGCGTGACGTTCGGCATCGTTCAACTCATCCATGGCCGGTTCCAGTTGCGGGGCGACGTGTTCCCACTGATCGGTTGAATCGTTCATGAGATGTTCGACCGCAGCCTGTTCACGTTCGCGACGACGCTGGTCCTTGCGAAGGTGTTCGAGGCAGAGGTTGCGCGTAGTGCGATATAACCAACCGGTGAGAATGACCTCGGGCCTGAGTTGCTTCGCCTGTTTCGCCAGCAGGATGAAAACGTTTTGCGTGATGTCGCGGGCGGTGTCGGCGTTGCCGAGCTGACGAAACGCCGCCGAGTGGACCAGATCGACGTGACGCCGGACGATCTCGTTGAAGGCGTCCTCAGATCGGTGGCGGGCAAGTTGTTCGAGCAGTTCACGGTCGGTCATGGCGTTGTTCAACAGTTAATGATCGGGCCGCCGGAAATCCGACAAAAAATATTTGATGTGCAAAATTTGCGGGAGACAGGGTTCACCACAGATGGACACTGATGAACACAGATTTTGAAGAAGTGATAAGCGTTGCCATCGACGTTTTCGGGCTGCTTTGAACCAAGGAAACGGATGGCGTTCAGACAGGGGCTTTCCTGTTCCATCTGCATGGAACCGGCTAAGACGAATGCGCTACGATTCTCCCAATTCGCGCTCATTCGCGGAATTCGCGTAAAACTCCGGATACAAAAAGGCCCCTGCTGACCGACCAGCAGGGGCTGTGACATTTCTTTGGAAACAGGATTATTGCGGCACTGGCACTTTCTCGATTTGAATGAACAGGTTGGCCGCACCGATGGGCAGCTCCAGTTCCTGCTTTCCGTCTTCCAGCGGATCGTAGGTCTGCAGCGGGGCATACACTCCATCAGCGGTCTTGCTGGTCTTGATGACGTAATGGAATTCTTGAAACCCTTCCCATTCGAGCATCAACACTTTGCCTCCGGGCGATGTGCTGCTCCCGTTGCTCACGCGAAACGAGCCGGGTGGCAGTTCGTCGGATTCGCCGATCTCCTCCAGCAGGTTCCAATAAAAGGAATGATCCCGGAGCGGCTGGCCAGCCGGGCTGAACTCGGTGTAGGTCCATTTGATTTCCTCGTAATTCAAGCTGAAGGATTCCGTGGGAACAGAATCTGCAGAGGAACTGCTGGTTTGATAGGAGCTGACGATGACGTTCTTGAACGTGACTTTGTAATACTGCGGCCTTGGTCCAGAGGAAACGAATTCCAAACGAACCATCGGAATCGTCCCGCCGCTTGCGCAGACACCAAACAACAACGGTGTGGCCTTGTCCACGGACTTGGTGATGACGAACGGCTTGTGCTGTCGTTTGCCGGTGGGAAGACCGGAGGCGGCGTCCCTTTCCTGCTGGATGCCCATGTCGAATGACTCGATGATGATCCAATCCTTGTGAGCGTTGTCCGTGGCTTCGCCCTTGATGTCTCCGAGTTTGAGATACGCGGCCCCGTTGCCCGTCATGGAGCTCAACGCCAGGCAAAGCAGGGTCGAGGCGAGCAGGTAGTTTTTGTAAGCTTTCATGGCAATGGCATGGCTGCCGGATCCCGGCGACTTACTGGGGTTCCGGTGGGTTGACCAGCCAGGTGTGCTCGACTGGATTGCCGGTTGGAGTGCCCTCCAAATCCAGAGGCGTATAGATCACCTTGAGCTCCTCGAAGTTTAGACTGAGGGAATCCACTGGCACTGAATCGCCTTGGGAAGAACCGCCACCGGAGGAGCTGTAACTGGAGATGAGGACGTTCTTCAATTCGTACTTGAGATACGTTTGTTCGCCGGCGCTTCCGACCGATTTCGTGAACTCGATGGAAGCATCCGCATAGGTCGTTCCGGTTACCAATCCGCCGATCAACAGCGGCGTTGCTTTGTCAACGTCCTTGGCGACGCCAAACTTGATGAGTTTTGCGGGGCCCGACTGGCCGGACGTGGGATCAACTTCAAGAGCCGCCTCGAAGTTAAAACCATAGATCTCCATCGTGTCCTCGCGGCCAGCGGTCGTGGCTTCACCCTTGATGTCGCCAAGTTTCATATAGGCTGGGGCGGGCAGGTTGGTGGCGGCCAGCAGTCCCGCCGTGAGGACAGTTCCGAAGAGAAGTGATGTGAGTTTCATGGTCTGATTCTGGTGCAGTTGATAGTTGATGATTTGGGTTCGCGAACACGATAAAACTGCGCATGTGCCCGACGAGCTGACTACCCACATGATATGCTCATCTATCTGGATCACAAGAGTTATTTTGGGTTCGCGAACACGATAAAACTGCGCATGTGCCCGACGAGCTGACTACCCACATGATATGCTCATCTATCTGGATCACAAGAGTTATAACAGTAGCCGGCGTCTCCTGGTTTCTCCCGCTCGAGATCTATTCGCGAATCGTGACGCGCCTGATTCTGACGCGGAGTTATTCCATCGTGGACAGACTTTGTTCACAAAAAAACCCTGCCGATTGAGACCGGCAGGGTTTTGTGTCGTGCGGGGAGGGAACGAAATTATTGCTGAATGATCGATTCCCGCACTTTCTCGATTTGAATGAACAGGTTGGCCGCACCGATGGGCAGCTCCAGTTCCTGCTTTCCGTCTTCCAGTGGATCGTAGGTCTGCAGCGGGGCATACACTCCATCAGCGGTCTTGCTGGTCTTGATGACGTAATGGAATTCTTGAAACCCTTCCCATTCGAGCATCAACACTTTGCCTCCGGGCGATGTGCTCCCCGCGTTGCCCACGCGAAACGATCCGGGTGGTAGTTCATCGGTTTCGCCTGCTTCTGCCAGCAGATCCCAATAGTAGGAATGATCACGAACCGTTCCTCCTTTTGGATCGAACTGGGTGTAGGTCCATTTCACTTCTTCGTAGTCCAGACCGACCGATTCCACGGCAGCGGCGGCGCCGGAGGAGCCGCCGGTCTGATAGGAGGAGACTAGGACATTTTTCATCACGATCTGGTAGTAGAGCGTGCGCGTTCCGGGGGTGACCAACTCCAGGCGAACCATCGGAATCACCCGCCCGGTCGTGATTGCTTCCATGAGCTTCGGGCTCGATTTATCGACCGACTTGGTGATGGTGACAGGCTTGTGTTGACGCTTGCCAGTCGGGAGGCCGGAGGCAGCGTCCCTTTGCAGCTGGATGCCCATGTCGAATGACTCGATGATGATCCAGTCGTTGTGAGCATTGTCCGTGGATTCACCCTTGATATCACCGATCTTGAGATAGCCCGAACCGGGGCTGCTCATCGGAAAAAGGATCATGCCTGCGAGTGCCGCGGCGGTGATCGCTTTGAAAGTGGTATTCATGGTGTTAAAGAGAGTTGTCGGGCGCGGGGCGCATTACCGGGTGCCTTCTTCAAGCTTCCAGCTGGCTTCGACTTTGCCTTTTAGTTGTCCCGATTCGTCGTACTCACTGTAGGTCATTATGATCTCTTCATAGTTGAGGCTGACCTCTTCGGTCGGACGATCGTCCGCATCACCAGATGTGGACCAGCTGGTGACGGATACACTCTTCAATTCGTATTCGAGGTAGGTCACTGTAGAATCGCCAATCTGGCGGGTCAGATGGATTGTCACGGTGGGGTAAAACCGTCCGGTGGTGATGGCTTCCATGAGTTTTGGGCTGGCCTTGTCCAACGGTTTGGTGACGCTGACCGGTTTGTGCTGGCGTTTGCCGGTGGGGAGACCGGAAGCGGCGTCCCTTTCCATTGCGATGCCCCAGTCTGTTGAAAGCACATCGATCCATTTGTCATGCTGCGCGTCGGTTGCTTCGCCATCGATGCCGTCAAACTTGATGTAAGCAGCCGCCTGAGAATACGGGGTCGTGATCAGGCATGCAGTCAGGAGGATTCCGTAGAGAAGGGTTTTGAGTTTCATACGATTGTTTTATCGGTGTTTGGTTCTAGTTCGCGAGAACGATAGAGCCGCGAACGTGCCCGGTTTGTTGATCTCAGGGATAATAGTCGCATCCCTCTGGACGACAAGTGTTTTTGTTTTACGCGATTAGTCTCACGCGTATCGATCCTGATACAAAGCAACGAGATTTCACCATTTTCGCAAACTGATACGATGACACCATGAACCCCCTGCTATTGCGCCGATTTGCTGGTTTTTGGATTTTCTTATCGCTGCTTTCCCTGGTCGCTTTCCCGGTTGCGGCAGCGCAACTCGAGCTCACCGCCCGGTCCCGCGTGCAGGATGACTCTGGATCCTGGCGCCCAGTGCCGCAACAGCTTCAATGGGACACCGGCCAAACCGCCATTGTCGTGTGTGACATGTGGGACAAACACTGGTGCCCGAGCGCGACCGATCGCGTGGGCGAAATGGCACCGCGGATGAACGAAGTGCTGAAGGCCGCCCGAGCGAAAGGAGTTTTCATCATTCATTGTCCGAGCAGCACGTTGGATTTCTACAAGGACCATCCGGCGCGCAAACGGGCGATGGCAGCGCCGAAAGTGGATACAAAGATACCTCTGCAGAATTGGTGCAGCCTGGATACTGACAAGGAGTCTGCACTGCCCATCGATGATTCTGACGAAGGCTGCGACGGCTGCGCGACCTGCCAACCGTACGGGGCCTGGACGCGACAGATTGCTACACTGGAAATTCACGACGGGGATGCGATCACCGATTCCGCCGAGGCCTATTTCCTGATGCGCGAACGCGGGATAACCAACGTCATCGTGATGGGTGTTCACGCGAACATGTGTGTGCTGGGCCGGCCGTTTTCCATCCGCCAGATGCGCAACCAGGGACAGAACGTTGTCCTCATGCGCGACCTGACCGACGCGATGTACAACTCCTACGCCGCGCCCTACGTGAACCACTTTCGCGGCACCGAATTGATCGTTGAGCACATCGAACAATATTGGTGCCCATCGATCACGAGCGCGGCATTTCTCGGCGGCGAACCGTTTCGCTTTCGCGCCGATCAACCGCCGAAAGTCGTCTTCCTGATCGGTGAAGATGAATACAAGACGTGGGAAACGTTGCCCAAGTTCGCCGACCAGTTCGTTGGCTGGCGCGGGCTGGAAACGGTCGTGGTTCAACAGAGTCCCAACAACAAGAATGACTTCCCCGGATTCGCCGAAGCCATGGACGGAGCCGATCTGCTCGTCGTTGATGCGATCAAAGCGGAGCTCACGATCCGCCTTTTCAACTCACAATGGATGCGTCGGCGTCTCGATCTTGGCGGGTAATCCAAGTGTGGGTGGATCGTCCCGTCGCTGCCGCGAGCCGTCGTGAGCGTGCTTTTGATCAAAGTCGTTGATTCAGAGGGTGGAACCAAAGTTCCATTGCGGTTCAACTGGCACTTTGGCAGGCTATCTTCAAGTTGCTCTCCACTATCAATTTTATGCCTATGAATACCATGCCTGCCCGGTTCAGTTTTTGCCTGTCGTTGGGCCTGTTGTTTATTCTTGCCGTGGGTACTGTGCCCGGTGCGAAAGCCCAAGAGGTGGTTTTCGTCCAGCCCACGTCAGGCTCGACCGAGGTCCCGTTGAATAACACCATTATGATTGCGTTTGATATGCCCATTGAGCCGAGCTCGCTGGTTCAAGGGAATATTGGAGGAGGCCAGTTTGCCGGATCGCTATTATGGAGTGAAAACATTGATCCGCTGAAAATGATTCAGACGTGGCTCGGCGAAAACACCGTGCTGATGCTGAATTACCAGGGCAATTTGCCGGGGGCTTCGACGATCAGTTGGGAGATCAATCCGTCCCCCACCGATTTTTACAAGCTTGTTGACGAGGAGACATTCATTCCGGTTGCGAGCGCCAGCGGCAGCTTCACCACGGTGGGAGGCGACGACTGCAATCCCGACGGCGTTCCCGACAGCTTCGGGCGGCTCCTGCTTTTCAAGTATCTTGGTTACTCCCAGACCAGCGCTTCGATACCGGTCCTGAGTGCTGAGAACCCGGCCGCGTTTTCCGCCCTCGTTGATACGCCGACCGACAACGCCGTGACGGCGGCCAGTCTCAAGCTGCCCAATGGAAGCGTCTCCAACCTGTTGTCTCTTGGCGGCGAGTTCATCTTGGGCGAGCCGTTTGATTCGCAGGCGGAACTGGACGCGGCCTACCCGACCGGGAGTTATGAAATGACGATGACCCGCTCCACCCCGCCCGCCACGAAGGTGACCATGACGGTTCCGTCCGGTTATCCAACGACACCGCAGGTGGCCAACTATGCGGCCGCCCAGGCGGTGGATCCCACCGTTGATTTCACGCTGCAGTGGGGCGCGTTTGCGGGCGCGACCGGCTCTGATCTTCTCATTCTCGAAATTGCCGACGGCGACAATACCATCCTTGTGGCCCCGGATTCCTGCGTTCCGATCGAGCTGGCAAACACCGCCACCTCCTTCGTGATTCCGGCGGGCACGCTGGAGGAGGGCAAGATTTATGACGCCGCGATCACGTTTTACAAAACGTTCTTTTACAGCACCAATAGCCCGGCGGATTTCCTGACTGCCGGTGCGATGGTCAAGACCACGCAGTTCACGATCAACACGGGCGGAACCGTTTCGACACCGCAGCCGGTGCTTTCGAGTCCGGGGTTCAACCTTGGTGGGAAATTTGCCTTCACGGCGGGCGACCTTCAGGTCGGCACCCAGTATCGTCTGGAATACAGCACCACATTAATGCCCAATTCATGGATATTGCTCGAGCTGATCACGCCCGGGGCCGCCGTGTTGCCGATCATGGACAACAGTTCTACCGAATCCGCCGGACAACGCTTTTACCGCGTCATCAAACAGTAGCGACAGGTTGTTCAACCGTAGCTGACGCGAAACCGGTTTGCCGGGCCGATTGACGCCCGCTGAAATTGTTGTCTGATCCGGGATTCTGGTTCAGCGTCTCGGAATGTCTGACCGCCAAAAATTCATCACGCTCAACGCCCCGCTGTACGATTACGTCTGCGCCGGTCGCTCGCATTCCGATGATCCTCTGCTGGCGGAGTTGCGACGTGTCACCGATGAACTCGGGGACGACGCGCGGATGCAGATCAGCCCGGAGCAGGGAAGTTTTCTGCAGGTGCTCACGGCGGCGACCGGCGCACGGCAGGCGCTGGAAATCGGGACCTTCACCGGATACAGCTCGCTCTGCATCGCGCGCGGTTTGCCCGAGAATGGAAAGCTCACGTGCCTTGATGTGAGCCGGGAGTGGACGGAGATCGCCGCACGATTCTGGCTGGAGGCGGACGTGGCCCGAAAGATCGACCTGAGGATCGGGCCGGCGCTCGAAACGTTGGCCACACTGAACCTTTCCACGCCGCTGGATTTCGTTTTCATCGATGCGTTGAAGGTGGAGTACGATGCTTATTTCGAAGCGGTGCTGCCGCTCGTCCGACCGAACGGCCTGATCCTGTTCGACAACATGTTGTGGGGAGGTTCGATCATCGACGACGGCAAGGACGAATCGGGTGAAGCGCTGGATGTGTTGAACCGTAAACTGGCCGGCGATCCGCGCGTGGAAACCGTGTTGCTCCCGGTCGCCGACGGGATTCAGATGTGCCGGGTAAGGTGACGGCTTGTGCCGCTTGGTGGCCAACCGGTTTCCGGAACAACCTCACCCAGTTAATCGAGCGGCGTGGGGACACACGCCGCGTTTTGATCCACTCACAAAATCGATCATCTGTCGGCAGGCAACAGATGTGAACTCGTCGCCGAGTTCATCGAGGACGGTCTGGAGTCGCTCCGTCCGCATGAAGAGCAGGTGGTAGAGGCGGCGCAGTGCCTTTCGATCATCGGCCGACATTCCGCTGCGCCGCAATCCGATCGTGTTCAGGCCGGAGATTTCGTTGTAACCCGACGCGATGCAGAAGGGTGCCACGTCTTTGCTGACCGCGGCCCCTCCCTGCATCAAGGCCTTGGTGCCGATCGTGACGAACTGATGGAGCAGGCAGTTGCCGGAGAGAAACGCGTGATCCTGCACGGTGACGTGTCCGCCGAGCAGGACGCCGTTGGCCATGATGACATGGTCTCCCACCACGCTGTTGTGACCGACGTGCGCGCTTGCCATGAACAGGTTGTCATCACCAATTACGGTCTTCTCCTCCTGTTTGTTTGACCGATGGATGGTGACGTGTTCGCGAAACACGTTGCGGGAACCGATGATCAGGCTGGTGGGTTCATCCCGGTATTTCAGGTCCTGTGGCGCGTCGCCGATCACGCTGCCCGCGTGGAACCGGTTGTCCATGCCGATCATTGTGCATCCGGTGAGATAGACGTGAGGCCCGACCCAGCAATTTTCGCCCAGTTCAACGTGTTCATCGACAACGGCATAAGGCTCAATTCTTACATTGGCCCCGATTTTCGCATGGGCGTGAACGACGGCGGTCGGATGAATCATCAGAAGAGCTAAACGAACGGGCGTCAAACTGTCAGGAAAAATCAGTCGCCGGAAAAAATTCTGCATCCGGTGGCCCGAAAACTTGTCACACGACGCTATATACTATTGGAAGCGGTTGGTGTAGAAACTCAACCATCCATCGAAAGCATTGACTTGACGTGCGCGCACGGTCCCGGTTCACACCATGACGATCGCCTCACAATTGACTGGTCACCAGCAACAGCAGATACGAATGCTGATCGTGGAGGATGAATCTGACTTCGTGGAACTGACGCGCGAGTCGCTATGCAAGATTGACCGAGCCGAGTTCCTGATCGAGAGCGTGTCCACGTTGAAGGGGGCAATCAACCGGCTGGACCGGCCGGACGTTGACATCGACATCGTGCTGCTCGATCTCGGGCTTCCAGACAGCGAACGGGCGAATACTTTCGACCGGTTGGCCCCCTACGTCTCCCACCTGCCGGTCATTATCATCAGCGGGCACGATGACGAGGAACTTGCAATCCGGACGGTGCAGGCCGGAGCGCAGGACTATCTTGTCAAGAGCGAGATCACGGTGCCGCTGCTGGTACGGGTCGCACGGCACGCCATTGAACGCGAGCTGCTGAAAGAATCCCTGCGTGAACGCGAGACGTTCTTTCGGCTCATCACGGAGAATGTGCAGGACCTGATCGCCGTTCTCGACCGGAACGGGAAACGTCTCTATACCAGCCCTTCCTACCGCGAGCTGCTGGACGATCCTGACGCCCGGCTCGGGGCGGACTCGTTCGACAGTATTCACCCGGATGACCTTCCCCGCGTCAAACGCCTGTTTGATGAGACCGTCGCCACCGGTGTGGGCGGTCGAACTGAGTATCAGTTCCTGTCCAAGAGCGGCGAGGTACGGTTCATCGAATCCCAGGGTAGCGTGATCAAGGACCGGTTCGGTGAAACTGAGAAGGTGGTCGTGGTCTCCCGCGATGTGACGGATCGCAAACACGCGGAGGACGATCTTCGCCGGAGTGAACAGCGCTACAAACATCTGCTGGGTTCGGTGACGGACTACATCTATTCGGTCAAGATCGGGGAGAACGGAAATTCTCCGACCACTCATAGCCCGTCGTGTGTCAACGTCACCGGTTACACAGCGGAAGAGTTCGACCAGAACCCGTTGCGGGGCATCGACATGATTCCCGAAAGCGACCGCCCGCTCGTTGAGAAAATGGTTGCCATCGCCCGGGCCGGCCAGATACCCGCCGCCATCGAGCACCGCATCCGCCACAAGGATGGTCGCATCCGCTGGGTGCGGGCCAAGGCGGTTCCGCATGTTGATTCTCAAGGACGGGTCGTCTCGTATGATGGGCTGGTGTCGGACATTACGGAGCAGCACGAGTCCGCCAACCAGTTGCGTGCGTCGGAAGAACAATATCAGTCCCTGGTCGAAAGTCTGCCCCAGTGCATCATGCGCAAGGATCAGTTCGGACGGTTCACGTTTGTGAATAATCAGTTCGCTAGACTGATCGGCCGCACCCCGGCTGAAATTATCGGAAAAACGGATTTCGATTTCTACCCGGTGGAAATGGCCACTAAGTTCCAGACCGATGATCGCCGCGTCATCGAGTCGGGCGAGCTGATGGAGACCACGGAGGAGAACGTCACTGCCAACGGCAATTCGCACTTCGTTCAGGTCGTCAAGATCCCCATCGGTGGCCGTCTCCAGGGCACCCGCGGCGTGCAGTGCATCTTCTGGGATGTCACCGCCACCAAACGTGCGGAGGACGAACTGCGCCGGCGTGAAGAGCTGCTTCAGGCGATCATGGACCAGACCCCTGCGGTTATTTACCTCAAAGATCTGAACGGGCGTTACCTCTACATCAACCGGGAGTTTGAGACGTTGTTCCACTTGAAGCGCGAACGAACCGTCGCCAAGACCGACTTTGACATTTTCCCACCCGACTTCGCCCAGCGTTTTCAGGATGCTGACGCGATGATTCTGACGAAGGGCTGCCCTGTCACGCTCGACGAACAGGCTCCGCACGACGACGGTCCGCACGACTATCTTTCCGTGAAATTTCCAATCTTCGACCCGAGCGGCAAACCGTGGGCGCTCTGTGGCATTTCGACGGATATTACCGTACGCAAACGCTTTGAAGAGGAGCTGCGACAACGGAACCACGATCTTAAACAGGCGCTCGCAGAACTCTCCGAAACCCGCATGCAGTTGATTCAGGCGGAGAAGTTAAAATCGATCGGCACCCTCGCGGCTGGCGTCGCGCACGAGGTGAAGAATCCGCTTCAGACTCTACAGCTGAGCATGGACGGGCTGGTCGGCTCGATTCCTGAAGCGGACGAAGACGCGCGCATCACCTTGAACGACATGCGCGATGCGGTGAAACGCGCGGACGCGATCATCCACGCGCTGCTCGATTTTTCGCGGCTGGAGAAACTTTCACTCAAACCCTCCGACATGAACGCCGTCATCAAAGACGCCCTTAGCCTAGTCAAATTTCCGCTGCTTCGTTCGCATGTGACCGTCGAATTTCACGAAGGGGTCCTGCCACAGGTGCTGGTCGACCGGCAGAAAATGGAACATGTGTTCATCAATCTCATCACCAACTCCGTGCATGCGATGGGACCGGGCGGGAAGGTAGAGATCGTCACCAAATGCCGGTTCCCGGGGGAGGACGAGGTGATGTCCGGTCTCGGCGACACCACCCATTTCATTCCGGGCGACCGTCTGGTGATCGTTGATATGCGGGACAACGGGCCGGGGATTCCACCCGATGTGCTGCCAAGAATTTTCGACCCGTTTTTCACGACCAAGGCGCCGGGAAAAGGAACAGGGCTCGGGCTGCCGGTGGCGCAGAACATCATCTCTTTGCACAACGGAACGATCAACATCGAGAATCATCCCGAGGGCGGTGTCCACGTGGTGATCACCCTCAAACATCGAAAGGAAAAACATGAGCAAGAAAAGAATACTCGTCGTGGATGACGAAGCCCCCATCACACGCCAGCTGAAAAAACAACTGGAACAAACGGGAAAATACGAAGTACATGCGGAGAACGACGGGCGGCTCGCGATTGCCGCCGCCCGTTCATTCAAGCCGGACCTCGCGCTGCTGGACGTCATGATGCCGGACATGGACGGTGGAGACGTCAAAACCAGCCTTCAGGAGATCCCGGGGTTGGGCGCGCTGCCGATCGTGTTCCTCACCGCTGCGTATCGGAAAAGTGAATCGAACGATAAAGACGTCTTCCTCGCCAAGCCCGTGGCGATGAGCACGATCATCGCCTGCATCGAGCAGCAGTTGAACAACGGGTCGCAGCCGCAGGCGACAGCCTGATCACGAATAAAAATACCCCAGCTCACGAAGCGAAACGAAATCCCGTGCCCGTTCGTCGGAACGCTGACCGAGGATGATGTGGTCCAGTATTTCTATTTTCAAAATCTGTCCCGCGCGAATCAGATCCCGCGTCACCCGGATGTCGGCTTCTGACGGAGTCGGATCGCCGCTCGGGTGATTGTGGGCGAGCACGATCGCGGACGCATTGGCGGAGATTGCCGCCTTGAACACCTCGCGCGGGTGAACCAGCAGCGTGTCGAGCGTCCCGGAGGAGATCATTTCGACGCTGATCAACCGGCGACGGGTGTTCAGCAACACGATCTGGAATTGTTCCACGCGGTAGTGCCGGTTCTCCTCGCGCAACATGTCGGCAATCCGATCCGGCGCGTCCAGCGTCGGAGTTTCGCGGCGCAGCTCTCCCGCCATCCGTCGCGCCAGCTCAAATGCCGCCTTGAGCGTGACCGCCTTGTCGCTTCCCACTCCCTTGACTGACTGGAGCTCCTTCACCGAAGCGGCCGCGAGCCGGTTGAAGCTACCGAATTTCACCAGCAGCTCCTCGGCGACCTGAATGGCGGACCTCCCTTGAAGTCCCGTGCGCAACAATATGGCTACCAGCTCCGAGTCCTTGAGCGCGTCGGCCCCCTTCGCGGCCAGGCGCTCCCGGGGTCGTTCATGCGCAGGTATGTCTTTGATCCTCTGTGTCATTCCCCGGACAGGGTGAACCAAATCCACGTTCCCTGAAAGCTCGGTTGTTCTACTCCCTGCAAATCAACTGTCTCCGAAAATCAGAAACCCCGAACTGCCGCGGCAGTTCGGGGTTTTTCGAGAATAGATTTCCGGCGACCAATTTATTTGGGAAAGTTGGTGTCGACGAAGACCTTGGCCTGTCCGACGAACTCGTTCGGGTCACCGGCGAAAGCACCGCTGTCCGTTTCAATCGCGAGCACGCCTTCCCATTTCGCTTCGGTCAGCGCCTTGAACAGGCCAGCATAGTTGGCGTCGCCCCTGCCGATTTCGGTGTCGGTCGCCACGTCTCCGGTGGGCGTGTTGTTGACCTTCTTGTCCTTGAGGTGGATGTCGTAGACCCGACCGCCATACTCGTTGAACACCTTCGCCGCATCGAATCTTGCGCTGGTGATCCAGCCCACATCCATGCAGACACCGATGCGTGGGTCTCGGTTTTTAAGGAGCGCCCGGACCACCAGCGGATTTCCGTACATTGAGGTGATGCCGTGGTTGTGGATCGCAATCTTGATGTCGAACTCCTTCACGAGTTCCTCGAGTTGATCCAGTATGGCGAAATCTCCGGGCTCGACGACGATCACCTTGATTCCCATCAGCTTCGCAAATTCAAACAACTGGCGATTCTGTTTCTGATCAAGCGAGGTTCCTGCAACCCCGAAGCTGTAGCAGGTCAGGCCGTTTGCATCGAGAACCGCCTTCTTCTGCTTTGTCACTTCGGCCGACGCGTGCGGATCCATGTGTTTGCTGATCATCTGAAGCTTGTTGATCTGATGTTTATTGGCGAATGCAACCACCTCATCGAACTCCATGTTTCGGAGGGTCCAGGTCTGGATCCCGAGTTCGGGCTTGTAATCGGACGCGGACGATGTCGTCGGTGATGACAGTCCGAGAATGAGGGCATAGCCCAAGGCTTGAAATACGGTCATAAAGGGTTTCATAGACGGGAAAGATGTTGGAACTGGCGCGGGAAAGAAAAGGAGAATTTGGAAAATAAAAAAGGCACCCTGGGGCGGGGTGCCTTTTTAAATTCGGCGGCAAATCACACGCAATCCTTTGGGCTCTTCTTCAATCAGTTACTATTGTTTCCCATGTAAGATCGCCGCCACGAGTGCCAGGTTTCATGTTGGGGCAATTGGCCTGGAACAGACTTTATTTTTACAACAGTATTCGTGCCACCGTTGAATTACAACGTCTTATGCGGATGTGCGGCTGGTATGGATTGATTACTGCGTGGTTTTCACTAATTATGCGTGATAATCACGCATAATTAGTGCGTCGAGTTCGTCTTCGGTTGATCAAATGGTAATTTGACGAAGGAGGTTTAGCTCTTGGGTCGTTTTGATGCCGTCGCGTTATTTCTATCCGAATGATGGTGAGCGACAAGTTGGATTTTCGCTGGATCTGGAGTGGCGGAGAAAATCACAATCCAAAGCCTGAGGCATTTCAAAGCCATCCAGCGACTGGCCGTCAGGGCGCTTCGAACTCGATCGACTGGCTGTAGATCGCACCGGTCTGGATCACGCGGGCCTCGGCGGTGGCGACATGCGTGCCGGGCAACAGCTCCAGAAGATCGTAGCGATAATAGCAATCCACCAGCTTGTTCTTCATATTCCGGTGTTCGACGAATCTCGGTTGAACCTCTCGGCCGTCAACTGACAAGGAAACGAGCTCGCTCCGTTTCTCCCGCTGGAAACCTGCGGCGTCCGTCTGCCACCACGTACGCGCCCGCAAAATTACGCCGCGTTCGGGATTGAGTGACTCATACTGATCGCCCGGCCGCACGGCCACCAAGGACACGGCCGGCCTAGGCACGCTGTATTCGCTGCCCCACCATTTCCATTCGTCCTGATGCTGGATGATGAAATCCCTCGTCTCGCGGGTGCCTCCATAAATCAGTGGCTCGGGCAATGCGGGATCGAATCGCACCGCTACCACCCAGTTATTCTTGATCGCCTTCCGCCAGTTCCCCCAGGAAGGTTCCTCTGCGAGATAGAGGGTGCGGAATGACGCCAGCCGATCCGACCACCACCAGGACTGTCCGCCCTGTGCATTGCTCAACGCGACAAATGGGATCCGCCCGGCGTAGTTCCTCAACCACGGAAAATTGACGAGCAGATCCCAGCCGCCAAAGTGGTGTACGTTGATCATGTCATACCCCCCGGATTCGAGTGACTGGTCTAGGGTCCGCCGCACGTAAAGTTCGTTGTCGCAGACATTCCACGCCATCAGACCGCCGATCGCATCCAACTCTTTTCGTCTCCACGGCAGGTATTGCTTCAACTCCATAGAATCCTCGATCACCCGGAGCAGCTCAGCGTGTTTGTCGGGGGTCAACAACAGGCTGGTCCGGGCGTAGTCCCCGAGACCGGGCGTGTTCACGTGCAGAAGGTAGTCTTCCTGGGCCTTGTCGAGAATGACGGAAACCCCCTGTTCAGCGGCCACCTTTTGCAATTCGTCGCGATAGCCGTCGGCTCCGTTGCGTGTCACCCAATGGTCGATTTTCAGGCTTCGCGCGAGACGGATCAGCTCGATCGGACTTCCCTGGCCCGGGGCGTCGAGCTGCAGGGAGACCACGCGCAAATTCTCCGGCAAGGTGCCCAGGCTGGGTGTTGGCTGCCGTAGATGGTTCTGTAGCGAATCCAATGCTCCCAGCCGTTGCAGCGCGTCCAGCGCATAATACGTGGCCAGCGGGTCTGCCTCGCCCTCTTGATACCATGAAAACCCGCCGGCATCCTGCCAGTGCCGCAGGATGAACCGGACGCACCGGGACTCATCGCGCGGCCTGGCGTTGCAGAGTTCAAGTGCCCGTACTGCGGCCCAGCTGAAATAAAGATCAGATCGAGAGCCCGCTTCGGCCGGCGTCGAAGCGAACCCCCCGTTATCATTCTGACAGTCCTGTAGCCAGGCGGTCAGCGTCGGCAGATGGCCGTGGGCGTGTCCCAGATACCGCATCGCCAGCAGTCCCCACATCGTGTTCACCAGATGGCCATCGCTCCGGTCGGCCGCTACCGTGTTGTTGAACGTTCCGTTTGGCCGCATGCGTTTGGCAATCTGGTTCTGCATGGCGAGACTGACATCACGCGCGTTCAATCCCAGCAACTGCCATGAGAGCAGCCCCGCCACATCCTCCTGAAACACAGGGTTGGATGCTCGTTCGTAGAACTTCGGATATGTCGATGGCTCGCCCCAGCGGGAAACTTCCTCATCAAAACCCGAGGTCGGCACGCCCAGCCACCGCAACGACTGGATCTGCTGGAAGACAAGCGACCTCAACTCGCCGGCGTGCGCGACGGACCGCTGTGTCGGCACCTTGAACGGATGGTGGGTCCTGACGAATTCGATCAACCGCTCCCGCTCCGGCGGTTCGCGACCAATGATGTCATACGAACCGATCACCGCCCAGCTGGCTGAGATGTGCCCGAACGGTTGATCGGGCCAGCCGTACCCGCCGTCAGGCTTCGACAGGCTCTCCAGATAAAGCACGACGGGCTGTGCCCACTGGGGAAGAGGATCGGGCTTTCCCGCCGCCAGCCCGGCGGGGGCGAACGAGAGAAGGAAAGCGAGGAGAACAACCCGCGGAGGGATTTCCATTGCGACTACCTTCAGGCCACGGGACATCGCGGCCACTATGCTTCGCTAAATCTGAGTTGGCAATGCCGCCGCGTCTTGACGACGGCCCGGTAGATTCCCAGTATCGCGCCGTTCATGATATTTGTTCAGCGTTTACAAAATGATCGCAGCGACCCTCGATAATTCATGAACAACTCCCGCGAATTCTGGCACGCCCTGCTGGTCCTCGGGCGGGCGTCCAACCTGCCGACCGTGTGGTCGAACTGCTTTGCCGGGTGGTATCTCGGCGGAGGAGGGGAGTCGTGGTGGACCTTCTTCGACCTGTGCGTCGGCGCGACCCTTCTGTACACGGGCGGCATGTATCTGAACGACGCGATCGACCTGGAATTCGACCGGCAACACCGGAAGGAGCGGCCGATCCCGTCCGGTCGGATCGGTGTCAGCACGGTATGGTGGCTAACACTCATACTGCTTGGTTCCGGCACGGCCATGTTGATTCCGTTGGGGACGGCCACCGCAGTCCTTTCAGTCCTCCTGTTGTTGACGATCATCGCCTACGACGTCGTTCACAAGTGGGTCGCGTTTTCTCCGGTGGTGATGGCCGGTTGCCGGTTCTGGTTGTTCCTGCTCGCCGCCAGTGTCGGGGAATCCGGAATCACGGGCCACGCCATGTGGGGCGCGATCGTGCTGTCACTTTACATTGTCGGGCTGAGCTATATCGCGCGTCGGGAAAGCCTCACTTCACCGATCGCTGCCTGGCCATGTTACCTGATGGTGACACCGGTGATTCTCGCCCTGATCATCAACAACGGTTCCCACTGGATCCCGGCGATCCTGCTGTCGGTTGTCCTGATTGCGTGGGTGATCAATTGCCTGCGGTACACGTTTGGTGCGGGCGGCCGAAACGTCGGGCGGACTGTCTCGGGCCTGCTGGCCGGCATCATTCTCGTCGATCTACTGGCGGTGGGCGGCGGGTCGGTCGCGATGATGGCCGGGTTTTTCTGCCTGTTCGTTCTCGCGCTCCTCTTTCAACGATTCATTCCGGCGACGTAACGCCGGCCCCCGGTTTCTCAAACTCGCGCCGGATCATTTCAACCCGTTTCCGGTTCACTCCCAGATCCGAACGGCCCGAACGCGACGCGCTTCGTATTTCGATCCGCTTCTGATCACGGTTCAGCAGGCATTCCAAATCATCCACGAAGCCGAAGATCCGGCTCCGAAATTCGTATCGTAAATAACGACCGTCGTTTGCCGCCGCGAGCTTTCCACCGGCACTGGTGATGACCTGTTGAAGCGACGTCCAGGCGATCTCCGGATCGCCTGAAAATCCGAACGGAGTAATCGAGTGGAGCTCGTCTGAATCCCGGCTGCACACGCAGTTTGGCGAGGAGGGGCACCCCGGCAACTCCGTTACCACCTGATCGCGGAGGGGAGCGGCGCCCGTGAAACTGAGCAGTTTCAGAACAACAAACCCCGCCAGTAGAACGCTGAAGAAAATGATCATGAATCGTCGGGTGTATTTGAGCATGATCGCGGGTGGAGGCGGGTGATATGAATGGATTTGGTCCAGACGGTTTCGCTGCGGAAAACAGCTTGACCACGTGACTCGCGCTGAGGCTAAAGATCCAGCGGGCCCGCCAGTTTCTCGCCGTCCATGCGGTAGATCCCGACGAGATAACCGTTCTCGCGAATCTCGCCGACGTGCAGCTTACCGAAGATCGTCACCGGCTGGTCCATGATGGCTTTCACACCGGCGCCGATCGTCTTGACGCTCACCCATTCGTTGATTTTCGGCACCGCGCCGAAGCAGCACATGGACTGGTCGCGCATGAGCAGAAATTCTGTCACCTGACCCTGCTCGACTTTCAGCGGCAACATGTAGCCCTTCAACGCCACTGAGGATTCATTCAGCTTCCGGACCGTCTCGGGAATCATGCTGTTCGATTTTTCAGCTAGCGTTTTCAGATCCCCCTTCGCCTCGAGCAGATCATCCGTCACCTCAAACTCATAAGAGGCCAGCCAGTCAAACCCGACCGATAAATAATCCCGGTCACCGGAGCGAATAGTTTCGGGCGCGTCCGGTGTTTCGACTTCTGCAATCACCTCGATCCCGTCTTCCGGGAGCGGTTGTTCCGCAATCACTTCGGTCGCTTCCCCGGGCGCGTCGGAGGGGTCGGCGATTGGCAGGCTGAACTCGTCGCCCGGCGGCGGGACGGTCTCGGCGAGTTTCCGGATCGGCTCACCCTTCACCTCCGTCGACGTGGTGGTGGTGGTGGACGATGATTCTGACTGTCGTGAACAAGCCGTCATCACCAGCAAGGACAGCAATGCCGCGAGGTTTTTGTGGTTGAGAAAGAATGACATAATTTGAATCTGCCGGGGCCAACGAACGCACCTCACTGATAACCGCGTTCGCCAGGGATTTCAAGCCCTCGGCCCCGGAGATTGCGGGTGCCTGAAATCCGGGGCGATCCCGGGTTCTCGAAAACCGGCTTTCCCGCCGAAAGCGGCGCGGTGAGAGTGGTGGATTTTTGGCGGGCAGACATGCTGCTACGTTGAACCAGAATCAAAACCAGACAACATATTCAGTCAGCGAGTGACTGTGAGGGGAGAATTGATTGGTCGAGACAGAAGTCTTCGCTTGAAACGGTGGCATGACGCTTTTTCACCTTCCGACGGACGCTGTAGATTTCATTCGCTCAACACCGTGCGGATCGAGAACGCGACCGCTTTGGCCAGCGTAGCGGAACCTTCTTCGGTGAAGTGAACGTTTGCCGGCTGTTGAATCTCCGACATGCGCGGGAGCGCGAACGCGTAGAGGTCGTCGATCACGATGTCGTGCTTTTCCATGATGCGGCGGGCGACGATGTTGTAGGCGATTTCATCGCCGGGTTTGCGCAGGGGCTGGAGCCGGCCGGGAGGGAGCGGTGTCGTGCTGCACCAGATCAGTTTCGCGCCGGTGAGCTTCAAACGTTCGACCAGCTTTTCGAGGTTCTGTTCGTAGTCGTCGAAACCCACCTGCCGACGTCCGTCCTCCATGAACTTCAGATCATGGAGACCCCAGTTGAAATGAATGACATCCCATTGGTTGGTGCCCAGCCAGGCATCGATCTTCTCCAAACCATGCGTGGCGGGTCCTCCGTTTTCGGGGATGCGAAACACGTCGGCCCTGCCTTTCAACAGCTCGCGCGTTGGCAATGTGTAACCGATGGAAATGGAATCACCGATCAACAGAACATTCGGCAGATCTGGCCTGTCGTCTGGATTGACGAACGCCGGGTTGTCGGCGGCGACTGCCTGGTTCGTCAGAAATGCAAACAGACAGATGATGGCGGGAAATAGTGGTGGGTTCATGCTTCAAATCTAACTGGAGAGCGAGTTGCGACGAGCCCAACGTCTAGTGCAGCGATGACGGTGAAGCGACAGTGGAACGGTCATTCGCTGAGTCGATTGGCGTTCGGTCGGATTGCATTGGCGCGTGTATACTCGAAGAATTCTTGCTGCATGGCGAGTAGCTTCTCGTGCTTGTAGTCGCGGAACGGTGGATGAAAGCGAAAGACCCTTGCTCGGTGGAACGGTCGGAAGACGACGGCCATCGGGTTGAAGTCTCTCCAGCCGCCGAAATGCTTGAACGCTGCAACGGCCAACGATCGCCGCCAAGAACGACTGCGACGCTGAGACCAGTTGAGAACTACGGACTGCTCGCGAATAACTGGAAGGATGTGCTGCTCGATGTAGTCGTGCCAGATAGGACTGTCTGAATAGACGAACAAGATGTGCTTGGCGCGCGGGAGCCACAGCAACCAAACGGCAAGGTATATGCAGACAGACGCGAGGAAGTAGAAAACCAGCCAAAGCACGATAAGCGGAATCCAAATCGGTGAAAGCGCGATGGCGGCAACGACTGCCAACGCACGATTAATCGCGTTCTTGGGCTTAGCTTGCGCTGTCATTGCTCGGGAGAGGTGCGAGAACGCCTAACATTTTAATACCCGGCATTAAACCACCGGCACCCCAGAAAGGACCGGCCGCTTTTCCACCTGGAAATAGTCAGTCTCTCTGTTCATGGTCAAACAGTTACAAGCTGAACCCCGCCCGGTAAAGTCAAATATCAGAAATGGCTAAACCGTGGTTTTTCAGACAGCTGAGTTTAGGCGCGCGATAGCCGGGCTTGATTCGATCACCGGGCGTTGACGCTTAGCCGGAACCATGCAGTTGAAGGTGTCCGCGAGAAGAAGGACATCCACCCAAAACAGAATCGGGCGATATGTTTTTGAACCCAAAATCCCCTCACCAATCGGTGAGGAAATCCTACTGCAATGCAGTAGGATTTTGTTCCGCAAGTGGTTCGCATATTGAGAGTTGCCGTGATGCACTCAACCGGTTCTATGGCTGAACTGCATGGTTCCGGCTTAGAGCCTGTCTGAAAATGTGGCGGCAGACAGTTGAACCTTGAACTTCAACGTTGGATTTGGCCTGCAAGGTAGGACGGGCATCCTGCCTGTCACGGGTGTCGCAAGGATCCAGCCGGTGCTACGCCGTGGCCTGGTTTCTCACCGCCAGCCGCGCCCGGTCCTGGGCCTTTCGCAGTCAAATGGCTTCTTTCCCGGACCGTGTTGATTCACTCAGTTTGAAGACCCCGGTTGGCCCGGCATGTCGTCGGCAATTCCGAAAAGCAAAGAGCCGGTGCCGACCGGTCACAGGCCGTAACCCGTTTCATCCGCGATACGTCTCAACTCCCCAAGCAGCGGATCGCGCGCGTGCGAGCGGCTCACGCTGACGTGACCGGAAAGCGGGTCCTGAGTTTTGCTTGAGTCAATCAAAGCCCGGAGCCAGTCTCATCATTTAACCTGATCGAATGTGCGTGTTCGCAACTGAGCCCCCGCCATTTTTCGCACAGCGAAACAAATAGTCCTCCATGAAAAAAATCATTCTTCCGTTGATCTTGCTCAGCCTCGCGGCGCGCATGTCGGCCGCCCAGCTCGGGCAATTCGAAACAGCCGCAGACATCGGCGAGCCCAAGGTGAAGGGTTCCTCCGTTTACGATGCCAAGACCCAGACCTACACGTTGAAAGGCGGCGGCGCCAACATCTGGTTCAACCACGATGAATTTCAATTTCTGTATCGCAAGATCAAGGGCGACTTTCTCCTGACCGCCAATTTCGAAATGATCGGCAACGAGAACGGCAACAGCCATCGCAAGACGGGCTGGATGATCCGGGAAACCACGGATGACGATTCGGTCAGCATCAACGCCTGCGTGCATGGCGACGGCCTGGTGGTTCTGCAATGGCGGCTCATGCGCGGGGCTTACATGCGCGATCCGGAGGAAGAACTCTTTTTTCCAAAGCAGTATTTTGGAGAGGCCGTCATTCAGCTCGAACGCGTCGGCAAGCAAATCACCATGCGGGTCGCGCATCCCGGTGAACCGGTGGAAGACATGGGATCGATCACGTTGCCGGAATTGAAGGACGAGGTTTTGATCGGACCTTACGTGCTGGCTCACGATGAGGAGAGCGTCCAGGAAGCCCGGGTCTGGAATGTGCGGGTTTCCACTCCCGTGCCGCCGGACTGGCATCCCAACCGGCAGATAAAAGTGACCAGTCACAAGTATCTTATGCTGGGAAGTCGGCTTGAAACGCTCAATGTGGCCACGGGGAAGAGAAAGGTCATCTACCAGTCCAATGACCGGATGATGTCACCGACCTTCAGCAAGGACGGCAGTGAGATCAATTTTGAAATGGGCGGAGCGAACTATGCCGTTTCTGTGACGGGCGGTGTGCCGAAGAATTCCAGCGCAACGGAGCTGGTCGAAAAACGGGAGTCTGATGGGCAGTACATTTTCTACACCGACAACAAGACCGGGACCGGCCAGGTCTGGCGAAAGCGAATGGACGGATCCGACCCGCAGCAACTCACGTATGATCTGGATCACGCCTGGTTTCCGCATCTTTCGCCGGACGGCAAATGGCTGGTTTATCTCGCCTACCCACACGATGCGAATCCGCAGAAACCGGTCGCGTATCAGCGCGTGTCGTTGAAGCTGATGCCGGTTGCCGGCGGCGCGCCCCGCACGATCGCCTATTTGTTTGGTGGCGAAGGCAGCCTGGAAAACCCCTGCTGGTCACCGGACGGATCGCAGATCGTGTTCGTGAGTAATTCCGAAAAGCGCTGATCCGGATTATCTTTTTGAGCAGGAGCTAGCGGAGAGAACGGAGCCGGGAACATACGTTTTTCATGATCACTGGCCCTCGCGACGCGGGGCTATTTGTCAGTTTGTTGGACCCCAGATCTTGACCAGTAGATCGTGGGCGGCGGGATCGTGCTGCTTCAACTCCGCCCTCACAAACGGATAGAAATCGTTCCGGTAGAAATAAGCCTCCGTCGCTTCAGCGAAGTATTCCTTGTGATTGGTGAGCCCATAGTGCCGGACTGTTTCACCCGTGAACAACAAGACGGACTCGTAGATGCCCGACGCTTTCGCCTGCTTATAGACCTCGATTATTTCCGGGTTGTCGAAGCTCAGAAACTGGTCGTGGTAAGCGTGTGCGAGTTCGTGCAAGACGACCATCGGATGCTTCATCATTTGACTGCGCGAATACAAATCACGAGCCTGCGTGATGTGAACCTTCCTGGCCAGACGCGGGTCGTGGTGGTTGTCGATCAACCATTGTTTGCTCGGATGATACTGCATCGATTTCAGCTTCGGATGATCGTGTTCAATCCAGATCTCCAGCGTTTGCATTTTGCCCAGTTTGTCGGCAGGCAGCAGGATTGAGATGCGTTGCAAATGGTTGGCCAGCATCGTGAGCGCCCTGGAGCCCTCCTCCGCATGCTCGCCTTGGAGCAACGCCGGGTCCACGTAAACCGTCCATCCTTCAATATTCCGGATCACCGGATCAAAACGGACGTCAACTGTTCCGTTGTCTTTTTCGTCGGCGCGTGCGCCGATGGCGGTCAGGAGCGTAAACAGGAGGGCAATCAAAAATGCGTTCATGGTGCGGCCATCCTAAGCGAGCCGGTGCGGATTTGAGAACAAAAAGAACGCGAGCGAAGCCGTCGGCTCATTCCGAACGAATCCAAACTTGGACTTGTCTTTAAGAGGAATTTCAACCCAGATATTTCTCATGCAACCAACCCAATTTTCCAGAACCAAACACGTTGGACTCCTGCTCTCACTTTCCGTCCTGTCCTTTACCATGCCGACCATCGCCGCCGAAGATCCGAAACCGGAATCCACACCCCAAATCGAGTGGGATCTGACCGAGCTCTACCCCGATGACGCCGCGTGGAACGTCGCGCGTGAAAATGTGCTGGCCCGGCTCGACGGTCTCAAGCAACGCAAAGGCACGCTCGGCGACAGCGCGGAACAGTTCTACGAAACGCTGCAGCTGGTCTCCGATCTTCAACGGCAGTCAGGACGCATTGATGCCTACGCAAGTCTGCGCGCGGACGAAAATCTGGGGATCGCCGCCAACCAGGAGAAAAGTCAGCTGGCGCAGCAAATGGAAAATCAGCTCTCGCAGGCGGCGTCCTGGATCGATCCGGAGATCTTGAAACTTGGCAAGGACCAGATTGCAGAATATCAGAAAGCTGAGCCGCGTCTCGCGCCGTTCGCCCACTCGTTGGACAACACGCTTCGCAACGCGCCGCACACGTTGGGTGATGAAGGTGAACAAATTCTCGCCGCCGCCGGTCAGCCGCTTCAAGCCGGTTACAACATCTACGGCCTGCTGGCCAACGCGGAGATTCCGTGGCCGGAGATTGAACTTTCGGACGGCAAGAAAGTGCGGGTCAATGCGCAGGGCTACTCCACGCATCGCCAAAGCACGAACCGCGACGATCGCAAAAAAGTCTTCGATGCCTACTGGGGCGAGTGGGCCGAGTTTGAGAACACCATCGGGGCCACTCTGAGTTCGCATTTGCAGGCGCAGGTTTTCCTCTCGAAGGCCCGCAACTACCCGAGTGTGCTCGAACGCGAACTGTTCGACGACCGGCTTCCGCCCGAAGTTTATCGCACACTCGTTGCCGAGGTGAACCGCTCGTTGCCGACGCTGCACCGTTATTTCAAGTTGCGCACCCGGATGCTCGGATTGGACAAGATGCAGTACTACGACATTTATCCGCCGCTTGTTTCCTTGGACGAGGAGTTTGATCTCGCCAAGGCGAAGGAACTGACGCTCGCCGCGATGTCGACGTTCGGCGATGAATGGATCGACATGCAGAAAAACGCGATGGACCAGCAATGGATGCACGTCTATCCGCAACCCGGAAAACGTTCCGGTGCCTACCAGAACCGTTCCGCCTTCGACGTTCACCCGTATCTGCTGCTGAACTTCGATGGCACGTTCGATTCCGTTTCTACGTTCGCCCATGAATGGGGCCACGCGATGCACACGCTTTACGCGCAAAAGGAACAGCCGTTTGAGACGGCAGGGTATTCCACATTTATCGCGGAGATTCCTTCGACCACTCTCGAACTTTTGCTGGAGGAATACATGGTCGCCAACGTGAAGAACGACCAGGAGAAGTTGTCCTATCTCGGCAACGGTCTGGAGCGGATGCGCGGCACGTTCTTCCGGCAGACGATGTTCGCCGAGTTTGAACTCGCGCTCTACGAAGCGGTGGAACGCGGTGAAGCGTTGACCGGTGAAAAGATCACGTCGATGTACGCCGAAATCGTTCGGCGCTATCACGGCCACGACGAAGGGGTGGTGAACATCGACGATGCCTACACGCGCGAGTGGATGTTCATCCCGCACTTTTACTACAACATGTACGTCTTCCAATACGCGACCTCCATGACCGCCGGTGCCGCGCTCTACGACAACATGCTCAAGGAAGGCCGGCCCGCCGTCGAACGGTTCATTCAACTGCTGAAGGACGGTGATTCAGATTACCCATTCGAACTTCTGAAGAAAGCCGGGGTGGATCTCTCGAAACCCGAACCGTATCGCGCACTGGTCGCCCGCATGAATTCCATCATGGATCAGATGGAAGCGATTTTGGATAAGGATTCAAAGTGAGCGGGAGGTTTTGATCCACCGGGCGAACCATGGGCGTATTCCGGTTACGCTCCAACTCAGCCTTAGAGTTCTAATTCGGCAACGCGCTCAGCGGCCGGCTCGGAGAGCCCGCCCTACCTTTCATCAGTGTCCATTTGCGTTCATCTGCGGTTGACACCTCTTCTACTCAAAAAACAGCTTCCGCCAGTTCGATTTTAGGATGAACGCACCAACCACCGCGGCTGCGGCGGTCAGCGCAGCCATCCCTAGTTTTCCATAGAGAACATATCCCGTGGTGAAAAGCAGTCCGTAGATCGCCAGCAATGTTCCGAGCGAACAGAGAAACGCACTGGCCAGATCGTTTTGTTTTTCAACCGCTATCCCGGCACTCACGTCAACCTCTGCCGCGACCTTCGACCACCCCGGCCCGCCCGGCCTGATCTTCAGGTAGAAGTCGCGTAGCGTCGCGGCATCGGTCGGTTTGGAGACAAACGCGGCGATCAACCACGCCACGGTGGTGACGGCAATTCCGCCGACCAATCGCCCGGCGGTCGTCCACCCTTCCGGATCCACAAAGTGAAAGAACACCGCGACCGCGAACGAAACCACCATGGCCGTGATCTCCGTGGTCGCATTGATCCGCCACCAGAACCAGCGCAGCATGAAGATCAGTCCTGTTCCCGCACCGATCTGAAGCAGAATCTCAAACGCCTTCAGCGCTGATTCCAAGTAGAGCGCCACGACACTCGCGAGTATCATCGAAACAACCGTCATAATTCTTCCGGCGCGGACCAGTGATTTCTCCGATGCCTCCGGCGCAACGAACCGATGGTACACGTCGTTCACGACAATCGAGGAGCCCCAGTTGATCTGCGTGGACATGGTCGACATGTAAGCCGCGATGAGCGACGTCACCACCACGCCCAGCAAACCCGGAGGCAGGTAGGTGAGCATCGCCGGATACGCGAGGTCGTCGTTTACCAGGCTTGGATTCAGATCTGGAAATGCCGATCTCAACGCATCCAGATCCGGGAAGACAACGAGTGACGCAAGTGCGACGATGATCCACGGCCAGGGCCGCAATGCGTAGTGCAACAAGTTAAACAACAGCGTGGCACCCGCAGCGTGACGTTCGTTCTTCGCGGCAAGCACACGTTGAACAACATACCCGCCGCCGCCCGGCTCCGCACCGGGGTAGTACGTTGCCCACCATTGAACCGCCAACGGAACCACGAAGATTGCCACCACAACCTCCCAGGGCGTGTTGTTGAAATCGGGGAAGATCGAGAGTTTGCCGGTTACATTCTCGTTCGCCAGCAGGTTGGACCAACCGCCGACCTCCGGCATGTTGACCACAAAGATTGCCGCACCGATTGCGCCACAAACCGCCAACACGAACTGGATGCAGTCGGTCAATAGAACTCCCGTCAATCCGCCCGCGCTGGAGTAGACCACCGTTACCGTCGCGGCGATGGCGATTGTTTGCATCGGTGTCAGCCCGAACATCACCGCCCCGATTTTGACGGCCGCCAGCGTGACGTTTGCCATGACGATGGTGTTGAAAATGACTCCCAGATAGACCGCGCGAAAACCACGAAGGACCGCCGCCTCCTTTCCCGAATACCGCAGCTCGTTGAACTCGATGTCAGTCATGACGCCGGAGCGACGCCAGAGTTTCGCAAAGAAGAAGACGGTCACGACACCGGACAGGAGAAACGCCCACCACACCCAGTTGCCCGCTACGCCGTTCTTGCGCACGATGTCAGCGACGAGGTTTGGCGTGTCGGTCGCGAACGTCGTCGCCACCATGGAGAGCCCTAGAATCCACCACGGCATTTTCTGTCCACCGAGGAAAAATGAACGGAAGCTCTTTCCTGCCTGGCGCGATACCAAAACGCCGATGACGAGATAAACAAGGAAGAAAAATCCGATGATCGCCCAGTCTATCGCGGTGAGTTGCATGGTGAGATTGGGGCGAATACTAATAGAGTGGGTCGGCGTATGCCAATCTCGAATGGCTTGTGTATCGGGCAAATCCGTCTTCGCCCGGGTCGAGAGCGTGGCGTTGTCGACGTGGTGCGGTTGGAGAAAGGGGGCTGCAATGCCACTTGAGAATCATGGAGGACACGGAGTTTCATTGGGGACTCGATGTCTTTGGCCTGAATCAGGCTACGCCAATTGACCAGTCTGGCGGAGTGTGTCCTCCGGCCGGAATGCAACCCAAGTTCCGTTGAATCTCTTATGTTCTTCTCGTCACTGAACCGAAATCAGCCAGCGGATGCCAATTATCAGTACTGGCCGCTCATCGAGGAACAGGTCCTGGAATTTCTCGAAGCTTGGCCGGAGCCATTTGAGGAAGACGCGGCGACGGTCGAAGGCTGGATGCGTGGACCGTTGCTGGAGGCGGCGATTCATCCGGAGGAATTCTCGCAGAACCGGAAACTGAAAGATGTCTGCGCCGACCTTTACGCGAAGCACCCGGAGTTCTATCTGGCGTCGCTGATGAGACTTCGGCAGGTTGATAACACCAAGTTTGGCGTTGAAAGCCAGGTCAAACGCTGGCTGATGCTCAATCCGACGGTCAACATCATGAACCAGGATTTCCCGGTCGACCGGCTCGACAACTCCACGCTGGCCAAATTGTTCAAACGCGACACGGGCGTGGATGTGAAGGGCGATGTGCTCAAAGGACTCGTCCAACAGCACAATCACGCCGCCGTCTGAGCGGCGGTCGCGGATCTTTCGCAACATCTCGCCCCGGTGAAGCTGGAAGGAATCGGGAATCACCTCACCAACGTCGCGAAAGCGGCGTTTTTTCTGGTATCGCGCGGATGGAAAATCAAAAGAATGGCGACACGGCAGCCGGCTTCACGAAAAATAAATCCTTTGTCCTTATTACTTTGCGAACTCTGCGCCTTGGCATGAGTCGGCTTGGTCATGTTGGTCGTGCTGCGGCCCCGCACTACGGACGGCATTGCTGATAACCGACGGGTCACGCACGGCATCGGCTGCGCGTTTTCAACACCCGGGACAGGAAGGAAACCCGTCCTTGGAGCGCGGCCGTTCCAACCGGTTCGGGGGGGATCAGTAAATCAGCAATCGGTTTCCGCTGTTTTCTCCGCGTCGTCCTGCATAAGTTACCGAATACCCAAGTCCGTGCTCGACGTGCTGGCGGTGCGGGATTAAACCCTCGCGCATGCGCACCATTGGCATCATTCCAGCCCGTTTCGAGTCCGCCAGGTTCCCGGGGAAACCTCTGTACATGATTGAGGGAAAGCCGATGATTCAATACGTGGTGGAGCAGTGCCAGAAGGCGAAATCACTGGCTGACGTGATGGTGGTGACGGACGACGCTCGAATCATGGAGATCGCCCAGAATTTTTGTGAAGTGGAGATGACGATGCCGGACCATCCGAGCGGCTCGGATCGGATCGCCGAAGTGGCCGCTCGACTGAACTGTGACGCCATCGTCAACATTCAAGGCGACGAACCATTGATCGACCCGGAAGTGATCGACCGGGTTGCCGGTGCACTGGCCGATTGCGAGATGAGCACGGCGGCGACGCTGATCCGATCGGCTGAGGAGTGGGAAAGCCCGAATGTGGTCAAGGTGGTGACCGATGTCCGGGGTCGGGCGCTTTATTTTTCTCGGCGAACTATCCCGTTTTTACGGGATTTCGCGAGTGGTTCGTTTGAAGAACAGGTGGCGAAACACCCGTTTTTGAAGCATCTTGGAATTTACGGGTATCGCAAGGAAACGTTGCTCCAGCTCGTGAAATTCCCGCAAAGCCCGCTGGAACAGGTCGAGAAACTGGAACAGCTCCGCGCGTTGGAAAACGGGATCCAGATCGCGGTGGAACGGGTCGACTACGACAGCGTGGGGGTGGATTTACCGAAGGATGTGGCGCGGGTGGAAGCCATTTTGAAAACTCGTGGAAGTCAGTAGGTGACATCACACACGGCCTTGATTTAACATTTTATCGCATGAAGTACATCTTCGTCACTGGTGGCGTCGTCAGTTCACTCGGAAAAGGCCTTACGGCCGCAGCTTTGGGCACTTTGCTCGAAAATCGCGGATTGAAGGTTTGTCTCCAGAAATTCGACCCCTACCTCAACCTCGATCCCGGCACGATGAGCCCGTATCAGCACGGCGAAGTCTACGTGCTGGATGACGGCGCGGAGACGGACCTGGACCTCGGGCATTACGAACGGTTCACCAACACCAAGCTCACCCGGATGAACAACCTGACGAGCGGTCAAGTTTACCAGACGGTTCTGAATAACGAGCGCGAGGGGAAATATCTTGGCAACACGGTGCAGGTGATTCCGCACGTCACCGACGAAATCCAGAAGCGGATCATCCAGATCGGTGAGGAAACCAAGGCTGACGTTGTCATCACCGAAATCGGTGGAACGACCGGTGATATTGAAGGACTGCCGTTTCTGGAAGCCATTCGTGAATTTACGCTGAACGCTGGCGTTGGTAATGCGATTTTCCTTCACGTCACCTACGTTCCATTCATCAAGGCAGCGGGCGAACTGAAGACCAAGCCGACGCAACAATCAGTCGCGAAACTTCGGGAAATTGGTATCGCTCCGCACATCCTCGTCTGCCGTTGCGAAAAGCCGTTGGACAAGGAACTGCGCCAGAAAATCAGCCTGTTCTGTAACGTGCCTTACGAGGCGGTCATTGAGGAAAAGGACGTTGATCATTCTATTTATGAAGTGCCGCTGATGCTGCAACGCGAGCGGGTGGACGAGCTTGTCTGCCGGATGTTGCACCTCGACGTGCCGGGTGGCGACATGACGCACTGGCAGGAAATTATCCGCAAACTGATCGCGCCCCAGAACCGCGTGCGAATCGGTCTGGTCGGAAAATATACCGAGCTTCAGGACGCCTATAAATCGGTGTATGAAGCCATCATTCACGGCGGCATCGCGAACGATTGCGGTGTGGAGATTGAAAAAGTTGAAGCGGAAGACATTGAAAAATACGGCGCGGCGAAAGTCCTCGAAGGTTTGGGAGGCATTCTGGTGCCCGGAGGATTTGGCGAGCGTGGGTCGGAGGGCAAGATTCTGGCCGCCCAGTACGCCCGCGAAAAGAAGCTCCCCTATCTCGGGCTGTGTCTGGGAATGCAGATTGCGTGCATCGAATTTGCGCGGAACGTGCTTGGATTGAAGGAAGCGGACTCGTTGGAATTTGATCCCGACACGAAACATCCCGTGATTGCGCTCATGAACGAGCAGAAAAAGGTCACGAAAAAGGGCGGTACGATGCGGTTGGGTTCACAGCCGTGCCAGCTGAAAACGGATTCACGGGCGGCGCAGCTCTACGGCGCGTTTTTGATTCAGGAACGGCACCGGCACCGTTATGAATTCAACAACGCCTACCGTGAAAAATTCGAAAAGGCGGGCATGGTGTTTGCCGGCACATCCCCGGACGGGTTGCTCGTTGAGCTGATTGAGATGCCGGAACACCCGTTTTTCATGGCGAGCCAGTTCCATCCCGAATTTCTCAGCAAACCGGACCGGCCGCATCCTTTGTTCAAGGGGTTCATCGCCGCGTCCTACGCCCGGAGCCATACAAAAATCGGCGGATAATCTGGCCCGACGGTTGCCTTTCATTGAAGTCGCGCTAGGGTTCCGGACGTCCCATTTGAACTCTGACGATGAACAAGCAACAGGTCACAGATCATTACTTTCTCGATGCCCGGGCGCGGCTGATTGACATCGCCGCGTTTCTGGACCGGGTGGAGCGGGCGGACGGTGCCGAAGATTTTCGAATCGCCGCCTTCCGAAAAGCGCTGCTCGAACTTTCCAACGACAAACCGCACAAGGCGAAGGAAGTACTGAACGTCTTCAGTGATCCGTCCGAGACTCCGATTGACGTCGCCCACGGTAAAGGTGCCTGCGGCGCGTATCCCGGGGGGGCAAAGCGATGAGATACATCGAACCACACGGACACATGGTCAGCCGCACGACCGATGACTATATCAAGATGGTCACCGCTGGTTGTGCTGCTGTCTGTGAACCTGCATTTTGGGCGGGATTTGACCGATCTTCCGCCGCCGGATTCTACGATTATTTCTGCCAGCTTACCGAACACGAGCCGGCTCGCGCCGCGAAGTTCGGCCTGCCACATTACACGTGGTTGTGCATCAATCCCAAGGAAGCCGAGGACGTCAAACTCGCCGAGGACGTGCTCGCGTTGATTCCTCAGTTCATCAACAAACCGAACGTGCTGGGTATCGGCGAGATCGGGTTGAACAAGAATTCCAGGAACGAGCTGAAAGTGCTCGAGATGCACGTGGATATCGCTGCGCAACACGACCAGCTGATCCTCGTTCACACGCCGCATCTCGAAGACAAGTTGAAGGGCACGAAGCTGATTCTCGATGTGTTGAAGAACGACCCGCGCATCAAGCCTGAACGTTGCATCATTGATCACGTCGAAGAACACACCGCGAAGCTGCCGCTGGACGCGGGGTTTTGGGCGGGCATGACGTTGTATCCCGAAACCAAGTGCACGGCCGCGCGCGCGGTTGATATTCTTGAGTACTACGGAACCGAACGCATCTGGATGAACAGCGCGTGTGACTGGGGCCAGAGCGTGCCGCTGGCTGTTCCATACGCCATGATGGAAATGCGTAAACGTGGCTACAAAGCCGACTGGATCGACAAGGTGGTCTATCAGAACCCGGTCAAGTTCATGAGCCAGAGCCCGCGTTTCAAGCTGCCCACAGAGTAGGATCGGCCGGGAATATTGACACGTTCCCGGCTCTCACACGCAGATGACCCCGATATTCGAACCCGAGAAAAAGTCGGCCCTGAAAGCTCCGTTCAAACGGAGGCACTGGCTGATCCTGATCGGAGTCATGATGTTGTCGGTGCTCTCTGCTCTGATCTACTCGGCGCGGTTTGAATCCTATTCGGTCTGCCTTCAATGCGCACTCCAGCAGAAGACGGTCGCGTGGGAGATTCCGTTTTTTCATCGGTCCTTGTATGAATCCAGTCAGGTCACCGCAAACCGGCTTTCGGAAGTCATACAAATACACGGTTTCTCACTCCGGCATGAGCACGACTGGCAGTTTGTGTTCGGGTCGGGCAACGGATCGACGATGGTGTTTGGCTCCTCCCGGGCGGTCGCCTCCGCCATGACGTCGGCCTGCACCGGAGATTTTCTTGATGAGATGATGTTGTACACCGGGGAGAGCGAAACGCGCGAATGGCTGGCGGCGTTTCAGAATGCGGACCGGGCGGAGTGGTGCCGCTGCATCGCGGAAGCGATGACCGGACGCACCTTTTCAGGGGCCGAAGAGTTCAAACTCTGGCTTGCGCGGACGGAGGACGAGAACCGACATTTTCGACGTTGACCCGAATGTTGCATTCGAACCGGTGAGGAGCCCACGCACTTCGAATATCCGCCGCCATGTCCCCGAAACACCGAATCCCACGCCTGCTCATCCTGATCACGGTTAGTTTCGGACTGTTCGTGGTCACCCTCCCCGCGATCTTCTGGTACCGACTTGATTACCTCGAGGTCTGCCCAAGGTGCGCACAGGTTCGAGATGTTCAGGAATGGCTCGTTCCATTCACCCGAGAGTCGTACTACAAATACTATCAGCTGAAGGAAACCTCCCTGTTCAACGCGGTCACCGACCTCGGACTGGTCGATACCCACGAGCACGAATGGTTGCAGATGGAGGGCCACGGACCGGGGTTCAAGGAAATCCGCGGAGAAGGTTTTGGTATTTCCCAGGGATTGACGGGATCGTCGGTGGGCGAGTTTGTACGACTGCTGAACCGCTATTCCGATGAGGAGGCGATGGCGTATTGGTTTGCCAGGATCACGCGCCCGGAACATTCTTACGTCGTCCGCAACGTCGCCGACCAGTGCGTCGGTCGATCCTACGAGAACGCCGAGGCCTTCAACAATCACCTGAACGAAGTTGCGGAACGCGAACTCCGCCAGCAACGATTTCGCCTGGGGCAAAATATACATGAACCTGAACCACGGACTCCACCTCGCCTACTGTACTAACGTTCACCGCGGTGAAACGTGGGCGCAGACGTTTGACACGCTGCAACAGTACACCCTCAAGGTGCGCGACCAGATCTGCGCCGGCAAACCGTTCGCCATCGGTCTCCGGCTCGGCGAACAGACCGCGCGTGAATTGAGCGATCCGGCCACGTTGAAGAACTTCCGGACATGGCTGGACCGCGAGAATTGCTACGTCTTCACGATCAACGGATTTCCCTACGGACGGTTTCATGGCGGGCGCGTGAAGGAACAGGTTTACCTGCCCGACTGGACGAGTGACGAGCGGGTCGGCTATACGAACCTGTTGTTTGATCTGCTGGCGGAGGTTGTTCCCGATGGCATCGAAGGCAGCGTGAGCACCGTGCCTGCCTCGTACAAGGAATTCATCAAAACTCCGGAACAGGAAACTGCGATGCGTAACAATCTCTGGCGAACAGTGGAACACATCGCCGCCATCAGCGAACGCACCGGCAAGGCGCTTCACCTGGGACTGGAGCCGGAGCCTTTGTGCTATCTCGAAACCAGCGAGGAAATGGTTCGGTTTTACAATGAAATCCGCGATGACCGTCCTGGCGATGAGCGGTTGGGCCGTCATCTTGGTGTGAACTATGATACCTGCCATCTCGCCATCGAGTTTGAAGATCCGCATGACGTGGTGGCCCGCTATCGCGACGCAGGTGTGAAGATCAGCAAATTGCATTTCAGCAACGCTTTGAAAGTGAATCCCACTCCGGAATCACTGGAGGCGCTCAAGGCGTTCGATGACATCGTCTATTTTCATCAGGTGATCAGCCGTTCCGCGGACGGCTCGATCCGGCGCATCAAGGACCTCGACATCGCGCTTGATGATGTCATCAGAAAACCACCCGCACCGACCGACGAATGGAGGATTCATTTTCACATCCCGCTTCATTGTGAACCAACCGCGTTGTACGGAAACACAGCGGATCACCTTCTAGGGGTCATGGACGAGCTGCAAAAAAATCCGGAGATGTGTGCCCACATCGAAATGGAAACCTATACGTGGGAAGTCATGCCGGCTGAAATGAAGGGGGACATCGTTGAGCAGCTCGCCGGAGAATACCGCTGGACACTGAACGAGCTGGGGCTGCGCGGACTGGTTTGAGTCTCACCCGTTTTCCGGTGGCGCGGCGGGCGGCGGTATTGTAAGGGAGATATGGCATTCGATTCGCTTTTAAGTGGTCCAACATGCATTTTTTTCACCCTGAATCCTCCCACCAGATTATGTTGCTGGCCGTTCTACTGGCGGCGACCTGGCACTCCGATGCCGGGGAAAGCGGCTCCATCGGCGATCCCGCGTCCCACTCGTGGACAACGGGCCCCGGTCCGGTCCCGGTTTTGCCCAAGCTCGCCTCGCCGACCACCCAGTTCAATCAGGGCGACCTCACAGTTTACGAACAGTACATGCTGGAGATGGTCAACCGCGCGCGGGCGAATCCAGCGGCCGAGGCGCTCCGCCTGGGGATCGATCTGAACAAGGATCTGACACCGGGAACGATCTCCACGAACGCGAAGCCGCCACTCGCGTCGCACCCGCAGCTGCTCGCCGCCTCCCGCGCCCACAATCAATGGATGCTTGCCGTGGACGTCTTCAGTCACACCGGCGTGAACGGCAGCAGTCCCGGCGACCGGATGAACAGTGCCGGTTACAGCTTCGTCTATCCCGCGGGATGGGGTGAAAACATCGCCTGGCGAGGGACGTCGGCGAGTTCGTTTGATCTAAAGAACTACGTTGAACTGCTGCATGACGGCCTGTTTAAAAGCTCCGGACACCGGGTCAATCTGATGAAGTCCGCGTACGACGAAATCGGGGTCGGTGTGAACCCCGGTTATTTTTTCGCGGACGACTACGATTGGAACGCGGCCATCGCCACACAGACATTTGCCTACTCGGCGACGACCCCCGGACCACTGGTCACAGGCGTGGTGTTTAGCGACAGCAACGCGAACGGAATCTATGATCCAGGCGAAGGCGTTTCCGAGGTCACTGTGACGCCGGAGACGGGGAACTACTACGCGGTGAGCTCGGCGTCGGGCGGGTATGCGTTTCCCTACAACGGCGAGGGAAGCTTGAACGTCGAATTCTCGGGCGGCCCGCTGGCTCTGCCGGTCAGTCGAACCGTCGAACGCGGTGCCGTGAACCTGAAGCTCGATCTCGAACTGAACTCCGCGACCCCGCTGGCGATCTCGACCAGCGCCCTGATTGTGACGCCGACGAGTTACGGGTTCAGCTTCAGCGGTCCGCCGGATCAGCAAGTGCAGGTGCAGCGCTCGACTGATTTCGTCACTTGGGATGTGCTCGCGACTTATCTTCTCGGCCCCGTTCCGATCGAGTTTCAGGACAACAACCCGCCCGCCGGACAGGCGTCATACCGGGTCGTCGTTCCTTGAATCCACCCGCCAACGGAGCGTAGGCCGAGGCTCCTGCCGAGCCCCATTCCCAAGTCCTGAAAGGACGACCTGCTGGGTCGGGGCTCCGTGGGAACGTCGCCCTACGCTTTCATTCACACTCGGCGAATTCCTTGGATTGTATTGTTTCTGTGATTTTGGATAAGCTCGCCCGCATCGCATGAGCAATCCAGAATCAGCGCGGATCTTGGTAATCGATGATACCACTGAAAACCTTCAGGTCATCGGTGCGATCCTCCGGAAATCCGGATATCAGCTCAGCATCGCCAAACACGGACGGCAGGGCCTGGACATCGCCGCCCGGACACCGCCGGATCTCGTGTTGCTGGATATCATGATGCCGGAGATGGACGGTTTCGAGGTGTGCGAAAAACTCAACGCCGACCCGGTGCTCAAGGACATCCCGGTCATTTTTCTCACTGCCAGCAACGAGTCGGACAGCGTGGTCAAAGGGTTTGAAATGGGGGCGGTGGATTACATCACCAAGCCGTTCAATGCCGCCGAGCTGCTCTCCCGGGTGAACACCCACCTGCAGTTGCGCGCCGCGCGCCAGAAACTGGAAACCCTCGCCTCAAAACTTTCCCGTTACCTCTCCCCCGAAGTTTACGCGTCCATTTTTTCAGGAGAACGCGATGTCAAAATAGAAACCCGGCCGCGGCCGTTGACGGTTTTTTTCTCGGACATCGTCGGGTTCACGGCCAAAACTGAATCGCTGGGGGATCAGGATCTTACCTTGTGGCTGAACCGTTATCTCGACGAGATGGCCCAGATCGCCGCCCGTCACGGCGGCACGCTGGACAAGTTCATTGGCGACGCGGTGATGGTGTTTTTCGGCGATCCCAAAACCGCCGGTGAAGCGAACGACGCCGTAAAATGCGTGCAAATGGCGGTGGAGATGGTGACGGCGGCGAAGGCCCACGACATCGCGATCCGGATCGGCATCAATTCCGGCGAATGCACGGTGGGCAATTTTGGCAGTGAAACGCAGATGGATTATACGATCATCGGCAAGGTCGTGAACGCGGCTTCGCGGCTGCAGTCGGCCTCCGAGCCGGGCCGGATTTTGATTTCTGACGCGACCCGCCAACTGATCGGCAGCCGGATCGACTGCGTGGAACGCGGATCCGTCCGGTTGCGCGGAATTCAGGACGCGTTGATGACATGGTGGATCAGGGATTAAACGACTCAGCGATGGATAATTCTTCATTGAAAAATGCAACCGTCGGGGCGCCGAGGAAGTCTCTGCGCAGAACGTACCACGCCATTTTTACCGCCCTGATTGTGTTGGTGATTGCGGAGCTGGCCCTCTCGCTTGTGGGTCGCCGTATTGACGACCATGTCTACGAGGGCCAGCAACGGCGCCATACTTCGTACCTGATCGCGGACGAATTGCGCCAGAGCTCCGACGACCTGACGCGCATGGCCCGGATGTCCGCCGCGACCGGCGATCCCGTCTACGAACATTACTATCAGGACATCATCGCCATTCGTGACGGAAAGAAGGCGCGCCCCGTCGGATACGACAAGATCTACTGGGATCTCGTGCTGCTCCTCGGTCGGCACACGGACTCAAGCGGGCGAACCGTCTCGCTCGACCAGCTGTTTGCCGCCGTCGAGATTTCCGCCGAGGAACAGGCGCTGTTGCAACTGGCCAAAACGAATTCCGACGCGCTGGTAAAAAGAGAGGTGACCGCGATGAACGCGGTGAAGGGCCTGTACCCGGACGCCATGGGGCAGTTCACCCTGCACAGCAGTCCGGACCCGGTGCGGGCCATGAAACTGCTCACCGGTTCCGATTACAACAAAGCGAAGGTGCGCATCATGAAACCGTTGCGGGACTTTCAGGTCCTGCTCGACCAACGCACGCAACGGGACGTCATCCGGTTGAAACAGCGGGCGCGTTTTTTTGCGAAGATGGAAATCGGGGTTTCGGCGGCGATGGCGTTTCTCGGCGTGATTGCGTGGGCCCTGCTGAACCGCCGGATCATTGAACCGATTCAGGAGCTCACCCGGGCGGCGATGAATCTCGGGCGACAGGGATTCTCCCGCCGGGTGGAAGTCCGGAACGACGATGAACTGGGAGTGCTCTGCCGGACGCTGAACCACATGAGCGAATCAATCGAGCAGCAGCTGGTCGCCCGGAAGTCCGGCGAGGCGAAGTTCCGCGGGCTGATCGAAGCGGCGCCCGACGCGCTGGTAATCACGGACGAAGACGGGACGATCAGCCTGATTAATTCGCAGACCGAGAAGATGTTCGGCTACACGCGCGAAGAGTTGATCGGCAGCTCGGTCGACGCGTTGATGTCTGATCCTTCCGAGTTGGCGATTGACGTCGAAGCCCGTCACAAGGACGGCCGGACGTTTCCCATCGACGTCAATTCGAGCCCGATCGAGGCCGAGGACAGCGGCGCGCTCGTGTGCCGCAGCATCCGTGACGTCAGCGAGCGCAAACAGGCCGAGCGGGTGATCGCCCGGCAGCTCGCGTTTCAAGAGGCGCTGCTGGAGACCCTTCCCTATCCGATGTTCGTCAAGAATGCGGACGCCGGGTTCATCGGAATCAACGGGGCTTACGCATCGGCGTTCGGCATTTCCCGTGATCAGATTGTCGGGAAGACGGTCCTTGAACTGGCCTATCTTCCGGAGGAAGCCCGCCGGTCATTTCAGGAAGAAGATCTGGAAGTGATTCGCACGGCGTCGCGCCGCAGCCGAGAACTTCCGATCATGTTCAGCGATCAACAGGAACATGTGGTTCTTTATTCGGTGGACGGATTTCGTCTCCCGGACGGTTCGCCGGGCGGCCTGATCGGGTTGCTGGTCGATATCACCGAACGCAAACGCGCCGAGGAAGAACTGCACCGCAGCCAGTGCCTTGTCCAGGCAGTCATGGATAACACCAACGCGATCGTTTACGTGAAAGATGCGGCCGGGCGCTACCTCATGGTGAACCGTCAGTGGGGGGAATCCTTCGGCATGTCGACGGACGAAGCGGCAGGTCACACTGATCACGAACTGTTCGCAAAGGAGACCGCAGAAGCGTTTGCGCGGACCGACGACGAAGTGCGCCTGTCCCGTGAGCTTCTGACAACGGAGGAACAGGCCGAAATCGGCGGCCGACGCTCGCACTTTATTTCGAGCAAATTTCCGCTGCTGGACGACGATGGCGAGCTCTATGGAACCGCCGGAATTTCCACGGACATCACGGAGTTCAAACGCTCGCAGGAACAGATGATGCAGCAGCGGCGGATGTTCCAGGCGATCATCGACAATGCCGGCGCGTTCATTTACGTGAAGGATCCGGACGGCCGCTACTTGTTCGTGAACAAGAATTACGAACAACTGCTCGGTCGCCCGTCAGCGGAAATCGTTGGCAGAAACGCCGTGGATCTATTTCCCGCCGAGGAGGCCGCCAACTACGACCAGGGGGACAACGAAGTTCGCAAGACACTGAAGTTGCAGGAAAGCGAACAGCACGCGCTGATGAACGGTGAAATGCGTTACTTTCTCGCCCACAAATTTCCGCTGCTCGACGACGACGGAAAACTGTTCGCGACGGCTGGCGTTTCCTCGGACTTCACGGAGATCAAGCGCACGCACGAGGAACTGGCCCGGGCCAAGGACGAGGCGGATTCCGCGAACGAGGCGAAGAGCACGTTCCTCGCAACCATGAGCCACGAGATCCGCACACCGATGAACGCCGTCATCAACATGACCGCGCTCGCACTCGAAACGGATCTGAACAACAAACAACGGCAGTACCTCTCGGTCGTCAGTTCTTCCGCGCGCGGCCTGCTGGCGTTGATCAACGACATCCTCGATTTCTCCAAGATCGAAGCCGGTCGCATGGACTTGGAGATCACCTCGTTTGACCTCCGTCAGCTGCTCGAAGAAGTGGCGGACTCCTTTCGCGGCCGGGTGCTGGAGAAACACATCGAGTTCGTGCTGCACACCGCGCCGGACGTTCCCGCCGTGCTCAAGGGCGACAGTCTGCGTCTGCGCCAGATCCTGATCAACTTGGTCGGCAACGCCTTCAAGTTTACGTCGGAAGGTGAAGTGGTCCTGCGTGTGGAAATGATCGGCGACCGGCTGCCCGACGATGACGGCGAGGGGGGAGAGGCGGTGCTGAAAGTCTCTGTCCGCGATTCGGGAGTCGGCATTCCGGCGGACCAGATCGGCAAGCTCGGGGAATCCTTCACCCAGGCGGATGCGTCCACCGCGAGAAAATTTGGAGGCACCGGGCTCGGGCTGGCGATCTGCAAACGGCTCATTGAAATGATGGGCGGCGCGCTCCTGATCGAAAGCGTGGAAGGCGAAGGCAGCACGTTCAGCTTCACCTCCAGATTCGGGTATGCCATGACGGACCAACCGGCCGGCCGGGAATGTACGCCGGGCCTCGCCTCGACGAAAGTGCTCGTGGTCGAGGACAACGCGACCAGTCGTGAACTGCTGGAAAACCTCTTCAAATCGTTCGGCATGCCCTGCACGCTCACCGCGTCCGCCGAGGAAGGGTGGGAGAAACTTCAGCAGGCGGACTTCGGTCTGGCGGTCATCGACTGGGTGCTGCCCGGAGCAGACGGAATCGCCCTCGCGAAACAAATTCGTGAGAACGAACTCACCGCGAACCTGCCCCTGATCATGATCAGCAGTTTCGCCGGCAAGGAAGAGGAGGCGGAGGCCGCGCGGGTCGGCATCAACGTCTTCGTCCCCAAACCGATCACGGCATCGATGCTATTCGACGGAGTGCTGGAGGCGTTGAAAGTGACCGGAGTGACGGTCGCAAAAAAGGCGGACTCCATCGCCAAGGATGAATCCGAGTTTGCCGGAAAACATCTTTTGCTCGCGGAAGACAACGAGGCCAACCAGTTCGTCGCCGAGGAGATTCTCACGCGTGCTGGCTTCAAAATGGACATCGCGAACAATGGGCGCGAAGCCGTGGAGATGGTGAAGGCCCGCGATTACGACGCCGTGCTGATGGACATGCAGATGCCGGAGATGGACGGGCTGGAGGCAACGCGGGAGATCCGGAATCAGCTCGCCGGCCGGCCGCTGACGATCATCGCCCTCACGGCCAACGCCATGCAAAGCGACTTGGAAGCCTGCCGCGCGGCGGGCATGGATGATTACGTGGCCAAGCCGATTGATCGTCGGTTGCTCTTCAAGGTGTTGAGAAAGTGGATGTCTGGCAAACCGCCAAAACCAGTCGAAGAACCGGCCGCGCCCGACGTAGACGCGCCGCTCCCGATCGATTCCGACGACGAGGATTCGGAGAATCAACCAGCCAAACCAACCGACATAGAAGCGGCAGAACCGGTTATCAATGAAACAGTCGAGACTCCCAAAGGCTCCGCAACAGAATCCGAGAATGAGATAGTTGAACCCGTTTTGGAATCTCAACCGATTCCCGACGCAGCCGAACCCGCTGTTGAAGAACTTGTCATACCGGCGGTGGCTGACGAATTGCCTGAAGTGCCACCCGCTGACGACCCCGAGCCCAGTAGTTCATCTGAAACCGAACCCCAGGTCGTTGAATCCGCGTCAATGGATAAACCGGCCCCGAAGTCCGCCCGCAAGAAACGCGCGAAAAATAAGGCCGAAAATCTGCAGCCGGATCTGTTCGGCAATCTTGACGGGCTGGAAGACGAGTCGGGCCCGATCGAAGTCACGTTGGATGATGACGGCGTTCCCAACCTGCCGGGCATTGATTTTCGTGACGCGATGAACCGTCTCGGGCTGCCGGTGGACTCGATCCAGAAAATGATCCTGCGATTTTCCGGAAGTCTCGCGCAGACCTTCAAAGATCTGCTGGGAGCGATTGACTCAAAGGACGACGAGGCGGCCCGGCGTCACGCGCATTCCATCGTGGGCGCGGCCGGAAACCTCTCCGCAGACGGCCTGCGTCGTCACGCCAAAACGCTGGAGCTTGCCCTCAAATTCGGACAGGGCGGCTATCAGGACACGGTCGCCGAACTGGAAGCCGAAGCTGCCCGGGTGATCGCGGGCATTCAACAATTTGAGGCACTGGCCGGCGGTCCGAGCAAGAAGGAAATCGCGCCGACGCAAACGGCATCACCCGCCCAGTTGAGGAAGTTGCAAACCGTGTTTGAAGAGCTGATCGCGGCGCTAGGTGAAGGCGATCTGGAGGGGATCAGTCAGGTGGCTGGGAAACTGAAAGATCTGCCGTTGCCGGATACGATCTCGGGTGACTTTGACCGGTTGACGGAACTGGTGGACGGATTTGACTACGCCGACGCGATCGAACTCGCGCGATCCATGCAAGGACGAATCGAATGAACGCGGATAAAACTCCACCGACTGAAAGCATGCCGAGCGACACTGGCCGTTGCGAATCCTGCGGAGCGTTTGGTGTCGATCCATCAGGCGCCGTCCGGTTGTGCGATGATTGCTATTCTAATTCCGGCTCCTGTTGTGCGGGATGCGACGAGTGAGATTTGGCCGCGAACGAAACAGGGAGGTTGGGATTCACCACGGGGGGCACGGAGTTGCTTACTTGGAAACGCATTTCGCAATTCGGCGTTTCTCAGTGTTCTCCTTGCCTCCGTGGTAAAACCTGCCCGCTTTCAATCAGCGTTGGCTGAGGAGCATTTGGGTGAACGTATTTCCGCGTGACGTTTCGTTTGGTGTCCGGTCCAATCACCAATGTCAGCCGCAACAATGAATGATCCTGCAAATTTGGAAGTAGCGCCGGCCAGCAGTTCGGCGCTCGCGGAGTTCCCCGAGCTGGCAGGAATGTATGAGGAGCATTCCCGCGCAATTTTCTATCTGGCACTGCGGTTCCTGAGCGATCCCGCCCAGGCTGAGGACGCGACGCACGACGTGTTTCTGAAGGCGTTCAAGAGCTTCAAAAATTTCAAGGGCAAGTCTGCCGTGCGCACCTGGCTCTACCGGATTGCGATCAACCATTGTCAAAATGTGCTGCGTAGCTGGCATCATCGTCACATCCAGAACAATGTGGACGACGCGCTCTGGAACACGACCGCGTCCACCGGCGATTCGCCTTTTCGCACGCTCGACACCCGTGAACTCGGCGAGCGCATCCGGCTGGCCCTGGATACGTTGTCTGAAGAATACCGACTGATCCTCCTGCTCGTCGCTGACGAACGGCTCGCTTACGAGGAGGTCGCGGACCTGACCAACCAAACTGCGGATGCTGTGCGCGGAAAACTTCATCGCGCCCGCAAAGCTTTTGCGGTAGCGTTCCATCAATCTGCCTGAACCAACATGAACGAGAAGAAACTGAACTTTGAGCATCGCCAGGAAGAGGGGCTGGACACGGCCCACCAACAGCGGCAGGAAAGCGGCGGTCTGGAATTTGGGTTCGCCGAAGAAATGCTGCAACATGACGCCGCCAACATCGAAGTGCCGGTCGGTGTTGCCGAACGGCTCGCCGAATCTGTGCGCAATGAAAAGGCGTCCGGACCGTGGTGGAAAAAGTTGTTCAAGTGATCCGAAACCCGGTGGCCGTCTCCAAAGTAATGTCGTGCTGTCAGCCGGCAGTTCCCCAAAAACGTCGCAGTTGGGGACGTACGGACTTCGCTCGCTTCTGTTTAACTCAACCGCCTTTGAACGGATGAACATCACCCAGGAAATCGAGACGTTGATCCGCGCGCGATATCCGATTCTGTACCTCGTCACCGGCGAAGAGACCCGCGCGCAGGACACGATCATGGAGATCGCGCAGCAACGTCAGAAAAACGTGTTCGAATGGAGTTGCAGCACCGGGATCGTTCCCGCCGGAACCTCCATTCAATCGCAGAAACATCGCAGCGCGGCGACCCGTGATCCCGTTGCGGCGCTCGATCAGGTCATCGAACAGGTCGAACCGGCCATCTTCATTTTCAAAGATTTCCATCCGTTTCTGACGCGCCAAAATTTTACCGTTATTCGCAAATTGAAGGAGATCGCGCTCCATCTTAAGAACAGCTTCAAAACCATCATTCTCATCTCGCCGGTCATGGAAATTCCGACCGAACTGGAGAAGGAAGTGACCGTGTTGAATTTTCCTTTGCCCGACCGGGCGGCGCTCAGCGGTCTGCTGGATCAGATCGTTCAGGACGTCCGGCAGTTCAGCCAGGTCAGCATCGAACTGGACGATGAAGGACGGGACCGCCTGATCCAGGCCGCGCTCGGTCTGACCATGAACGAGGCGGAAAACGTGTTCGCGAAGATCATCGTCAAAGACCAGCGGTTGAGCGGCGACGATGTCCATGAAGTGCTCGCTGAAAAACAGCAGATCATCCGGAAGAGCGGCCTGCTGGAATATTACGCCACGGACGAATCATTCCGGTCCGTCGGCGGCCTGGCGGTTTTGAAGGAGTGGTTGCAAAAACGCAGCCGGGCGTTTACCGAGGAAGCCCGCGATTTCGGCCTGCCCGCGCCCCGCGGAATCCTGATGCTCGGGATTCAAGGCTGTGGAAAAAGCCTGTGCGCAAAGGCGGTCGCCAGCCAATGGCAATTGCCGTTGCTACGCTTCGACATGGGGCGGATGTTTGGCAGTCTCGTCGGGTCATCGGAGGAGAATGTCCGGAAGGCCATCGCCGTCGCGGAGTCGGTTGCCCCCGCCATTCTCTGGGTGGACGAGATCGACAAGGCATTCGCTGGTTCGCAAAGTTCCGGCGGGGCGGACGGCGGGACGACGGCGCGGGTGTTCGGCACCTTTCTCACCTGGTTGTCCGAGAAGAAAGCGCCGGTCTTCGTCGTGACCACCGCCAATGATATTTCCCAGCTTCCGCCCGAACTTCTGCGCAAGGGCCGGCTGGACGAGATCTTCTTCGTCGATCTGCCGGACGAGGGTGAGCGCCAGGAAATTTTCCAGATTCATCTCGGCAAACGAAACCGGTTGCACGGCGAACTTGCTGATGACGCAAATCTCCGCGAGCTGGCGCGGGGCAGTCACGACCTCAGCGGAGCCGAGATTGAGGAGGCAATCAACAGCGCCCTGTACGACGCGTTTTATGCCGGGACCGACTTGCAGATCGATCATCTCCGGGTCGCGCTTGAGCAAACCGTTCCGCTTGCCAAGACCATGGAGGAACAGATCAACCGCCTACGCAGCTGGGCCGACGGCCGCGCGCGCAACGCGAGTGTAACAACGAGGCAACCGTGAGCGGCCGGGAAGTTACTGCTTCGCGCTGCCGAAGTAGGACAGCGCGTCCCGCTGGTTTTCTTTTTGGGGAAAATGGAACCAACGGTATTCTGACTGAGGAACAACAACCCCTTCACTTCCGCTCATTCAACGCCGGTAGCGCGTTCACGATTTTCACTGTCTCAATGCTCACGCGGACGACGCGCTTGAGCAGGTCGAGGATGTAACGGGGTTGGTTGTGCTCGCGCGCCCAATCGTTCGGGTCGTTGCGGATGCCGCTGTTTTTATCCACGGTCATCTGGTAGCGCTCCATGATCCATTCGAGGGCGGGCTTGCCGTTCACCACGTAATCGTAGGCTTCGAGCGGGATGCCGGTGAGAGTGATGCGTGCGTTGTAAATAATGGTCGTCTTGTCCGACTTCTCGCCTCTGGATTTCTGCTCTGCGATGGGCCGGGCGAAGGTCATCTTCTGCACGAGGAAATCCTTCGTTGGGTCGCTCAAGAGTTCGCTGTGATGTTCCTTCACTTGCCACGGCTCGACCGTTTCGTAATTCAGATGCCAGTGGGCGAGGTCGCGACCCGCCTGGCTGAACGCGAAGAAGTCCGCCGTCTCCCGCGTGAAGGGCAGGCGTGGCAGCATCTTCTTCAAATCGCGAGCGATACTCCGGCGAATGCAGTAAGCCATAGACGTAGTAAAAGATGTCCTCTTTGGTGATCTTCGTGTCGCAGGACATCCTCCACGCTGTGGATAATGAAGTCCACGACTTCGACCGGCGTATAAACGATGCCGAGGCGTTCGGCCATTTTCGGGAAGGCGGTGCGGAAGAATTTGTCATAAAGCTCGATGACGACGCGCTGGCGGACGCTGGCGTAGAATTTTTCAAGCGCGGCGGTTTCCTTTTCCAATGCCTGGTCGTGCAGCGTGTCGAGCATGGTCTGCATGGCCTGGAACACGGGATTGTGCTGCGTGAAGGCGTAGTTCTCAAACAGCGCGTCGAAGACCGGCCGGGTGATGACGTGCTGGGAAAGCATCTCGATAGCGTCGTCCTCGCTGATGCTGGGATTGAGGTTGTCGCGCAGGCCGGCGAGGAACGCGGCGAAGGCTTCCTTGTGGCGCGGTTCGCCGCTAGCGAGCAGAGCGCGGATGCGGGCGGTGTGGCGCTCGGCAATGACGGCCACGTCCTTGGCCCAGCTTTCCCAATAGCGCCGGTCGCCGCATTTGAGAACGATGCGGGCGTAGATGGCGTCCTTCCATTCCTCCAGTTGCGGGAAGGCAAACGCGCCCTGCACCTCGCGGAGCTTGGGCTGGCTGTCGCCGTCGCTCTGGCTGTCGTCCTCGGAATTCGGGTCGTCGCCGCCGATGCCGATGACCTGAATCACCTCGGGGCGCTGCTGGTTGAGTTCGATCTGGTTGACCGTGGCATTGAAGCGGTCGTCGTGTGCCCGGAGCGCCTGCAAGACCTGCCAGACGACTTTGTATTTCTCGTTGTCCTTGAGCGCTTCCTCGGCGGGCACGTCCGCCGGGATGCCGATGGGCAGGATGATGTAGCCGTATTTCTTTCCCTCCGCGCGCCGCATTACGCGCCCGACGGACTGGACGACATCAATGATGGATTTGCGGGGATTGAGAAACAGCACGGCGTCGAGCGCGGGCACGTCCACGCCTTCGGACAGGCAGCGGGCATTGGAGAGAATGCGGCAGGTGTTTTCCGGGGAAGCGGCCTTGAGCCAGTCGAGACGGGCGTTGCGCTTGAGGGCGTCGAACGTGCCGTCCACGTGATCGAGTTTGCAGTCGAGCAGGTTTTCCGCGTTGGGATGCGTCTCGCGATAGGCGGCGACGATCTGGCCAAACTTCTCGACGAAGGCTTTCGAGTCTTTGATGGAACGGGAGAAGGCCACGGCGCGGCGCATGGGTGACAAATCGCCCTGAAGTTCGGCGGAGGTTCCATCGGCGGCGGAGATGGATTGATCAAAACGTTTGGCGAGTCCGTTCCAGCAGCCGACGATGCGCACGGCATCGTCGAGATTCAGTTCGTTGTTCGCATCGGCAATCTGGCGCTGGAAAGTTTTCGAGACGTATTTCTCATCCACGGCGAGGACGAGCACCTTGTAGTCGGAGAGGAGGGACTTGCTGACCGACTCGCCAAAACCTAATCGATGCAACTCCTCGCCAAAGACGGCGGAGTCGTCCATGGAGCAAAGCACGGTATCGGCTTCTCCGGCCTTCACCTTGGCTTCATCGCCATAAACGCGCGGCGTCGCAGTCATGTAGAGGCGTTTCTTCCCCTTGATGAAATCGGCGTCGTGAACTTTGACGAAATGGCTTTCATCTTCGCCGCTCAACGTGACGCCGGTGGTGCAGTGCGCCTCGTCGCAGATGATGATATCGAATTTTGGCAACCCGGCTTTCTGCGCCTCGGAAACGGTTTGAATGGATTGGTAGGTCGAGAAGACGACGGTCATCTGCGCGACTGTCTTCCGGTGCGCGGCCATGGTGTGAATGGCGTGATGCTGCTGGACAATCTGCCGCGCGGAAGTCGTGGCCGGAAACGCAAGATCGGAGGTCGTGATGTCGCCCTTGTCGTCGTCGGTTTTGGTGGTGCGCTTCCCGATGCTGGTGTCGGAACACACAGCGAGGCTGTGAAGCGGGCGGGCAGATTCAGCCGTCCACTCGCGCAGGCTTTGCGACATCAGCGAGAGCGACGGCACAAGAAACAGAACGTGACCGGTGGGCGCAACCTGCTCGGCAATCTTCAGAGCGGTGAAAGTTTTTCCCGTGCCGCAGGCCATGATGAGTTTGCCCCGGTCGGCTTCGGCGAAGCCGTTGAGCACGTCACCGATGGCGGCGGTCTAGTGCGCGCGGGCTTTCTTCTTCGGCAACACCGCGAGGTCTTGCGGGCGCTGGAGGCTGAACTTTGACCAGTCGATCGGGCTGGCATCGAGATCGTGAACGGTCAGGCGCGTGACCGGTTTGGATTGGTTGGCCAGCGCATGCTCCGCGTTCTTCCCCCACTTGTCAGTTGTGGAGACGATCATGCAGGAGGTGAACAACGCCTTGCCGGAGGCCGTGAAGAACGAATCGATGGCGTCCTTTGCGATGGGGTGTTCCGGGAGGTAGAATTTGCACTGGATGGCGCAGAGCTCTCCGGTGGCACGTTCCTCGGCCACGATGTCAATGCCCACATCGCCGACATTCCCTTTGCGCGGCCATTCGTTCCACATCCAGACGTTCAGGAACCGCTCGGAATAAATGGGATCGAGTTCAAGGTAACGGCAGATAAGCCGCTCGAAGCGGTCGCCGAGATCACGGTTGGAAGACGCTGCCTCGCGGAACTGCGCAAGGACGTCATGGATCGATATTTTCGCCATGCAGACAGACTGAGTTCGCCGCGTGCGAATCAGCCCTGTCGGGAATGGCTTGTCCTCCGTGGTTCTTTACCGGTGCCTGAAAACAAAAGAGGGGCATGTCTACACACGCCCCACTACAGGCACCGCTAAGAGCCCACGAAGGAGCGCTTTCAACACGCCCCCAGCGGGGCGTGCATCGAGCGTTGTCCTTCGTTTCGAAATTAGCGGTTTCGTAGTGGACAGCAGCCGAAGCTACGCGAATTGGTTTTGTTAAAAAATGTTAGTCGATAAGCGTTTTCTAGAATTCGGAACGCGCCGAGAGTAGTGGTGATGGCTACGAAGCGGCAATCCGGGAGTTGAAGAAAAGGAGGGTTCAGGCAACCGCGAGTCCCGGTCGGAGCCTCACCCCGGTTTAAGTGAAACGCTTCCCGTGGTAAACCTCCCTCCAAGTTGGAGGTCAGGGCTCCGCAGGGGAGACTGTCTCAAAACTCTGGAAGCAGAATGAAACGAAGCCATCACCAAGACCTCAAAGGTTCATTCGGAGAACTCGCCCAACCCATCAACTGGCGGCTTGCGGTCCGGGGACCGGGGACCGGGGACCGGGGACCGGGAGCTGGCAGCGTCCCGGCACTCTGGCCGGTGGCTTACGCCTCCTTCACCTTCACGCGATTTCCGTGAATGCGTGTTCGGTTGATCTTCGCGATAATCGCTTTTGCGTGTTCGGACTTCACATCGACGAACAAATGGCGCTCGCGCAAATCCACTTTACCCACAGTCTTCTCCGGTAATCCGGTTTCACCAAGGATGGCCAGTGTGACTTCCTGAACGGTCACGCCCATCGCTTCACCGATGTTCATGTGCAGCCGGACCTGATCTGCGCCGGGAGCGCGGCTCTCGGGTTTTGCAGCTGTTTCGACCGGGTTTGGTGCAGCTTTTTGGGGTTCGATGTTTGCGACTGGTGCCGGTTTGGAAGCGGGAGGCTTTGCCGGCACTTCTATCTTGGGCTTGGCTGGCGGCTCAATCTTCGGTTTGGTCGGCGGTTTCGCTGCGACAGCGGGGGGGCGCTCCACCTTTGGTTTCGCCACGATCGGCGTGACCGTGACCCGTGGTGCTGCGGGTTTCGGAGATGGGGCCGACGGTCTTGAAAGTGATGCCGCGCGCACATCGCGGGGAATGGCAGGGCGCTCGTCACGCTGGCTTGGGTTGCGCGCGGGACGGCGATCATCCATTGGTTGGCGATCACGTCGTGGCTCGCGCTGGTCGCGGTCGGGTGTGCTGTCGGGCCGTGATTGCGGCGGAGATTTAGTTGACGGCGCGTTGTCACCATCCTGCATCTGATGGAGCAATGCGGACGCGATGTCGGTTGAGGGAAACCCTTCCTCTAGCAATCGTTCGATTAAATGATCCTGCCGACGGAACTCACCAGCCTGAAGCGTGGCGCGCAACTTCTTCAGAACATTGCTGTTCCGGGCTTCATCGACATCGTCCTGAGTCGGGATCTGGCCGCGGTGGACACGGGTGTTGGTGTAGCGTTCGATGTTTCGGATTTGAAAGAACTCACGACCTGACACAAACGAAATGGCACGACCGCTTCGGCCTGCGCGACCGGTCCGGCCGATACGATGCACGTAATCTTCCGCATCGTACGGCAGGTCGTAGTTGAACACGACTTCAATGTCATCCACGTCGATGCCGCGTGCGGCGACATCCGTGGCAACCAGAAATTCAAGACCCGATTTGCGGAACCTGTTCATCACCCGATCGCGCTGATTCTGGTTCATGTCACCGTGAAGCCGGTCGGCCATGTAACCCTGCGCTTCCAGGTGTTCCACCAGGTCATCAACCATGCGTTTGGTGTTACAAAAAATGATACCCAGTTTGAGGTCGTGAATGTCGATCAACCGCGTGAGCAAATCGACTTTGAACCGTCGGTCCACTTCGTAATAAACCTGTTCAACCGTCGGAACCGTGAGGGCCTTTTGTTCGATCTTCACGTTCAACGGATCTTTGGAGAACGTCTGGATCAAACGCTGAATGGTTGGCGACATCGTGGCCGAGAAGAACACGGTCTGCCGGCTCGCGGGCGCGCTCTTGAGAATGGTTTCGATGTCCTCGCGAAAACCCATGTCGAGCATCACATCGGCTTCGTCGAGGATGACGGTTTTCAGCTGGTCGAGCCGCAGCGTTCCCCGACGCATGTGATCCATCGTGCGACCCGGCGTGCCGATGACGATTTGTGCACCCTGTTTCAAACCATAAAACTGCCGCTCGTACGATTGGCCGCCGTAGATCGGCAGGGACGAGATGCCGCGTTTGAACAACGTCAGTTTGTGGACTTCTTCGGCGACCTGCACCGCGAGTTCGCGGGTCGGGCAGAGGATCAAGGTTTGAACGGCTTTGATCTGAGGATCCGTGTGCTCGATGGCCGGGATCGCAAACGCAGCGGTTTTTCCCGAACCGGTCTGGGACTGACCGACGATATCGAGGCCCTTCATCATGGGCGGGATCGCTTCGGCCTGAATTGGGGAAGCCTTTTCGTAGCCCAGTTTGTCGATTGCCTTCAGCAGTTCGGCAGAGAGGCCAAGTTCGGAAAATAATGTTGGAGTCATGTGATTCTTTGTCCGTGGAAACGGAGCGAGCGCGAGAGCCTACCGGAATGAAGACATTGATGTTAGTGAAATTTTTGGGTGCCCGACTCCTCCCGGAAAAGTGGAACCCCCCGCGAAACACACCGAAAACACGGAGACCGGGTGCCCGGATTTCTACGCGAAACCCGTTAATTGGTGCCAATTTGCGAAACTCGCGTTAATAATCAATTTCTTGTTTTTTTGTTCTGAGCGCTGAATGAAAACATCAAACAAGTTGAAGTTGATCGCCGCCGGGTCGACGAAAACTGGCGATGGAAAGCTGGGGACTGTTGCTTTGTAGCCCGGATTTTTTGAGCGAGATCCTGAAAAGATCCCGGATTTGATCGGCATATTTACCCTCACCGCGCATACGTTTTCCGAACTCGGCACTGTTTAATTTGCCACCACGCATCTCGCGCAATCGATTCAAGACTTTCTCCTTGCGATCCGGAATATTGCGTTCAAGCCAGTCCTCGAAAAGCGGCCGAACGGTCAGCGGCAGGCGCAGCATGATGTAACTCGCGAACGTCGCGCCCGTATCCGCTGCCGCCTTGAGCAACGCAGGAATCTCTTCGTCGGTGAACCCGGGAATGACCGGCCCGATCATGATGCCGACGGGGATCCCGGCGTCGGCCAACTGGCGAACAGCATCCAGTCGGGCCTGTGGCGACGACGTGCGCGGCTCCATCGCACGCCGTCGATCCGGATTCAAAGTGGTCAACGAAATATAAACTGCCACGGCGTCGTGACTGGCGAGTTGTTGAAGTAAATCAATGTCCCGCGTGACGAGCCGGTTTTTCGTAACGATGCCCACCGGCTGGCGAAACTCGGCGAGCACTTCGAGACAGCGCCGCGTGATCTGCAGTTTCTTTTCGATCGGTTGATACGCGTCCGTCACGCCACTCAGCGCGAGCCATTGCGGTTTCCATTTGCTGGAAGAAAGTTCCGCTCGCAACAATTCCGGCGCGTTTTCCTTCACCATGATCCGGCTCTCGAAATCGAGCCCGGCCGAAAACCCGAGATATTCGTGCGTCGGTCTGGCGTAGCAATACGCCCAGCCATGTTCGCACCCACGATACGGATTCAGGCTCGCGCGAAAAGGAATGTCCGGACTGTCGTTGTAACTGATGATCGACAGGGAAAGATCCCGGAAGAATTTTGTGCGAACAGGCCGGTCTTCCGATGGATCCCATTGCTCATCCCGCTCCATTGTGAGCGGCTCGAAGCGGTTGCCCGGGTTGGAAGAGCTACCCCGGCCTCCATTCGGATCTGACTGTTCCAGCTTCAACAGTTATTGCGTTTCCGGCTTTCGTGCCGCCGCCGCCTCGCTCAATGCCTTCTTCACATCGTCCGCAGAAATTTCAATACGCATGCCGAGGATCAGACAGTTGAACAGCGCGCGCCCGGTGAAGTCTTTGGTGAGGTAGGCGTCACTGCCGGGCATTTCATCCGGCGACACGATGACGGATGTTTCCAAGTCGTACACTTCCACGTGGAATGGTGTGGAATTCCAGTATTCAGGATTGTTCAAATCCATGTCGGCAGAGAACTGGATGAGACGTTTGCGGTTCTCGTGATAGACCCAGAGATCATTCGACACGGGCGAGATGGGCGACACGTAAATGATCTGCGCTCCGTCGATATCCTCCAGATTATCGAACTCCTTTTCGATCATGGCGGCGCGAAGATTTTTGCGCAGCACGTCGTTCGGAAAACGCTTCATGTTGCGCGTGCGAAACAAGTGGTCAGTCACTTCCTTTTCAGTGAACGAAACGACCTGGAATACAGTTCCGGCAGGGTCTGGTTGGTCGAGACGATTAATCGTCTGGATCTTGAACGTGTCATCGCGGACATCGAGGTTCAATTCCGGGATGCGGTAGTCCGATTTCTTCATCGTGACGAGCATCTTGATCTGTGGCAGCCAGACCTCGGCGAACTGGCTTTTGTCACCCGCGTCCAGATCGACTGAAACGTCACGAACCCAGAGTTCAATCGTGTCGCCGGCAGGGTTGTCGATGAAATAGGATTCGTCGAACTGCCACAGGTAGATGTACCGCAACATTTCGAAAAGCGTCTCGCGTTGTGCAACCGGGTGATCCGCCGGGACGCGGGCTTTCGGTTTTGCAGTTTGCGTGGTGGCGCAGCCCGAAAAAACCAGGAGCACGCACAGCAGTTGTAAGAGGGGAAGATACTTTTTCATTTCGGCTTTTTGAGGGTGAAGAAACGGTTGCCACCCAGGGCGCCGTTCAGCCGGTCTGGGATGCGCACGTACTGGCCGCCCGGGTCAAAACGGATGTGATCGGTCATCCACGAATACGATCGACCGGTGATGGGCATTGGGCCGATCCATTTCAGTTCGGCGTAAATATCACCACCTCGGGGGCCGGACTCAAAATATGCGGTCGCGAGTTCCTGTGCGTGGTTTAATAACGCGGCAAATGTCCCGGGCGTGCCGGTGTTTCCAATCCGGGTCAGATTGTTCACCCGTTCATGCACCCGCGGAACGGCTTTAAAATTCTCGTTCTTGTCCTTGTAAAAACCATCGACCTGACCCGCCACGCCACCCGCAGTCATCACGTCGATGATGCTGCGCGTTTCTACCGTGGCGATGTCCAGCTGGGTGTATCCGGCGGGGATGTTGTAAATTCGCGAGTGCAACACCCAGAGCACCCCGAGCATTCCCGCCTTCGAATCGCGTTCGCTCTTGTAACCGTGCTCGCCGGGGAACGGAACCTCGTTGATCAGGAGCAACGCGAGATAGCCGGACTTTGTGGATGAAGGTTCCAGCTTCACGGTGGCGGCGCTCGAGTTCACGGCAAACAACAAACAAAGTGCCGCTATCAGCTGCCTGATGGGAAAGTCTGGCTGACGCATGAATGTGGTTCTAACAACGACTGGCCTGTTTGTCCACCGATACAACGGTTATCGGCACTGTCGTTCCGGGCTTTGGCAGTCGGAGCCCGTGCGTTCCTTTGCTGGAATCGGCCCCCGTCGATTCTCTCGATTTACCCACCGTCAACCTCCTTGTCATCGCGAGCCGGCTGTGCATACTCGCGGCCTTTCGAACATGAGCAAAATTCGCATCGGCATCATCGGTTGCGGCGGCATCACGCAGCAGAATCACGTCCCTGGAGTGGCCATGTGCCATGAGCTGGCGCAGATCACCGCGCTGGCGGACATCTCCGAGCCTAGCATCCAGAAAGTCGCCGGGCTTACCGGTGCAAAGACGACCTCCACCGATTACCGCGATATCGTCTCCCGCGACGACGTGGACGCCATCGTCATCGCCACAGCGACGGACACGCACATGGAAATCGCGAAGGCGGCGATCGAGTACGGCAAACACGTCCTCTGCGAAAAACCACTGGCGCTCCGCCACGGTGAGGCCCGCGAAATTGCCCGGCTCGCCGATGCGAAGGGTGTTACGCACATGACCGCGTTCACGTATCAGTTTGTGCCGGCCATGCGTTATCTCATGCATCTCGTCCAGTCCGGTGCGCTCGGCACGCCGTATCATCTGCGGAGCACGCGCCTTCAGGACTGGGGCAGCCGCAATCTCTCGTGGCGGCAGCTCAAGAAACACGCCGGCACCGGCGAACTTGGCGACATGCTCTCGCACCGGGTGAACTTCGCCCACGAGTTGTTCGGCGACATGAAACGGATCGTTGCCGGCCTGAAGCAGTTTGTCTTCGACCGCCAGGGTTCGCCTTCCGACCTCGATGATTGGTCGGCGTTGATGGTGGAGTTTGTCAACGGCGCAACCGGCATGATGGAGAGTTCCAAGCTCGCGACCGGTCGCAACGAAAGCTGGCGCAGTCTGGATTATCTGGAGATCAACGGCAGCGATTCCTCCTACGTGTTTCTCACTGGCAACTGGAACGAACTGCAGGTCGGCAAGGCCAACGGACCCGGCCTGGAGACGATCAAGATTCCCGAAAGCTTCTGGACCTGGCCCGGCTCCCCGCGCAACCCGCACGAAGGCGATCCGCTGGTGACCTTCCGCTACGACCAGATGTTCGAGTTCCTCGATGCGATCCGCCACCAGCGTCCCGCCTATCCGTCCCTCCACCACGGCGCGAAAACCCAAGCCGTCATCGACGCCGCCGTGCTTTCCAGCGAAGAGAAGCGCTGGGTGGATGTGAAATATTGAAACAGGGCAATTTAACCGCAGATAAACACAGATGAAACATTTACCGCAGAGACACGGAGATCATCTGGCCAAAAAAACGGCAATTGTATTTCGGTGTGCTCCGTGCATCCGTGGTTTGGTTCCTTTATCTGCGTCCATCTGTGGTTAAAAACGAATTGAATTTATGAAAACAGCAGTCATCACTGGAGCCGGCAGCGGCGTGGGCCAGGCCGTGGCCGTCAAACTCGTCAACGAAGGATGGAACGTCGCGATCATCGGTCGTCGTGAAGAAGCCCTCAAAGAGACCCTCGCCAAGTGCGGCGGCGACACCAACCGCGTCCAGATTTGCCCCGGCGATGTCGGCGTGCATGCGGATGTTCAACGCATCGCGAAGTCCGTTCTGGAAAAGTTCGGCTCCGTGCAGGCGCTCGTGAATTCGGCCGGCACCAACATCCCCAAGCGCAAGCTCGACGTGCTGTCCGTCGAGGATTACGAGAAGGTGATGTCCGCCAATCTGAACGGAAGTTTCTATTGCGTGCAGGCGTTTCTTCCGTCCATGCGCGAACAGAAGCTCGGCACGATCGTGAACATTGTTTCCGACGCCGGCAAGCAGGCCAACCCGAAGGCCGGTACCGCCTACATCTGCTCGAAGTTCGCGCAGAACGGACTGACGCAGGCGATCAATCTGGAGGAATGGGAACACAACATCCGCGCCTGCTCGATCTTCCCCGGCGACATCAACACGCCGTTGCTCGACCGCCGTCCGGTGCCGCCACCGATGGAGGCGCGTTCCCGCATGTTGCAGCCCGCGGATCTCGCGGAATGCGTGTGGCTGGTGATCGCGCTGCCGAAGTTTGTCGGCATCGAGGAGCTTCTCATCCGCCCGCTCGGCAACAAGACGAGCTGAGTTTTGGCCACGGATTGAACACAGATGATTCCATGTCTATGGTTGGCTGACGTGGTGCCGCCGCCGAAATGCCTGCTCCGAGAATAGCCCAGCACTTCAGTGCTGGGAAACATGCGGGGAAAACGGGCAAGTCCCGCCAGGGACGGCAGCAGCCCCACCGAACCATTCTTCCGTCCCTGACGGGACTGGGTTCGCGGGAGCGCGGTGTTCCCAGTGCTGAAGCACTGGGCTATTTTCAGCTTTGGCAACCAACCGAATTGAACACAGATGATTCAAACGGAGAGGGATCAACGCTGCGGTTCAGTTCCAGTCCATCTGGGATTCAACCCCGATGGATGAAATGATTTGACGAAAGTGTGCGGGATTTTCGGATGGGCGGCGTCTGGCGGGTAACAACTCAAAGATACCGGCTATGAAAAATTCAAACGCATCACTCGCTCTCGCCCTTCTGCTCTCCTTTGCGGCAAACCTCCCGGCGCAACAAGCCGAGCAAAGCAAATTGGAAAAGGAAGCCAGCCAGGCCATGAAACGGGTCGTCAAAGAGGTGGATTATAGAGAATACTCCCTGTCCGTGGTTGTCCAAGACCTGCGCACCCAGTTTCCCGAAGTGAACTTCATCGTCGGTGAGAAAGTGGAAAAACTGATCATCCGTCTTCAAATGCGCAACGTGACGCTTCCGAATATTCTGGAAGCGCTCCGCATCGCCGGCGGGAACCACCTGTTGGTGGATCAACCCGACAACATGCTGATCACATTCGCGCTCGACCAGCGCGCGATTGATCAGGAAAACGCCGACTCCAAGAAGCCGGTCGTGCGCGCCTTCAATCTGGCTGGTTATTTCGGTGATGCGCCTCCTGAGAAAATGGACGGTTTCTTCAAACAGTTTACGGAACTCTTGGAAGAAACTGCTCAGTTGTATCGACGGGCTTCTCCTACAGATAAATCCATGGAAATGCCGCAATTTAAACTGCACTTCGGAACGAAAATGTTGATCGTCGTCGGCAGTGATGAGTCGATGAGGATTCTCGACGAAATCGTTTACAGTCTGCCGGGTATGGAACGACCGCAGAAACCGTCAACCCGATAAAATGCGGCAGTACCATTGATCCAATCGTAAGCGGTGTGCCAAGTGCCAGTTGACAGGATCTGCCGGAACGTTGGACCGGCGGGGTCGTAGAGGTCAGAGATTGTCTGGCTACGACATCTATGACGCCTGTTTGAGAAGGCCTGGCCCGGTCCGGGTCTTGGCTTTCCCGGCGGCCCAGGCTTGCGGGGTCACGGTGTGGGTCTGGTGATTGGTCATCCGGGGCAGCCGGGTGAGGACGTCGCGCAGGTATTCATCGGGGTTGATGCCACTGCGGC
>Ga0209491_10000641_pt1 | contig 70023 bp, 28 predicted proteins | sample BON02_FD_187213 | JGI IMG/M metagenome (GOLD analysis project Ga0209491, IMG submission 187213) | Freshwater microbial communities from Lake Bonney liftoff mats and glacier meltwater in Antarctica - BON-02 (SPAdes) (version 2) | ecosystem: Environmental > Aquatic > Freshwater > Ice > Glacier... | reverse complement strand
CCCCCCCCGCAAAAAAAAAAAAGGCCTAAGTAGTAGCGCCTTTCCTTCCACCCGGGGCCTCCCCTCTTCACGCCCGCCGCCTCCAGAACGGAGATGTGGGCAAACAACCGGACACTCGCGGTCGCCTGCGGACTCGGGGGCGCTCGCGGGGCGGCCACGCCCGCGAGCAACAGCTACAACGCCGACGGCAACGCCGAGTGCGCCCGAGGCGGAAAGTGGGCGGCGAGCCGCCGTTGGCCGGCCGCCGCCGCGCTCAAGAACCCCCTCCTCCTCCTCCTCCTCCTGGCCCTCCTCGCCTGCGCCTCGCCGCGCGGCGCCTCGGCCGCCCGCAATCTCAAGGCGCAGGACGTCGCCGCCATGTGCGTGCCGACCGCGCTCGAGTTCGTGCCGGTCGGCGAATCGGACGCGGCCCTCGTCGCCGCCAGGACCAACCCGACCGCGCTCTTTGCGGCGCCCCTCTGCAGCGGCCGGCAGAGCCTCGCGCTCCCAAACCTGAGGGCCGTCGACGACTGCGGCCGCGAGCTCGCCGTGGCCGTGGCGGTGGCGCCGGCGCCGGGCCCCGACGGCCCCGTCGCTGCCACCCACTCCGCGCTCGAGCCGGGCGACGCGCTCGACCTGCAGGGCGGCGCTGTGCCCTGCGGCGGCGCGTTTGAGGTCGTCTACTCTGCCGAGCTCGACGGCGGCGACCTGCTCGCGGAGAAGACCTTTACGTTTGAGAGGCTGTGCCCCGAGGCCGCTGCTGCCGATTCTGCCGGTGCTGACGCTGCTGCTGCTGTCGGCCAAGACGGGCAGCAGGTGCCCCCGTGCCTCTGAATGCTCCGCCCCTTTCCTCCCCCCCCTGCTTTTCACACCCTTTTGGAAAAAAACCCTCCTCTCCCGGACAACCGACACGTACCTATTCGTTTCCCCCTCCTCCCCCCCTGCGTTTTGTTTTTCCGTCCTTCAACGCGCATCCTTTTTTCAGGCGCCATTTGATGATTTTTTTGTTTTTCTTCGGCTCGCATCTCTAGCGACGCCGCCGATATTCGTGTCCGCAGCACATATCTCACACACACACACACACACACACACACATTCACACACACACACTCACATGCACACCCGAGGAACTTATGCCCCATGCTCAAGTCCCCAGCTCTCGCGGCGCTGGTTTGTGTGCTTTTTTGGGAAAGATTTTCCCGCTCTGCTTGCCCAGCTGCTTGGTGTTCTAATGCGGCCGCCGGCCCCGATCTTCCGAGCGCAATGAACACACACGTTCCCACGAACGCAGCCCGATCTCTCCTCCGCTTGCACCCCGAACAATACACACCATTTTGTAATTAAGTTTTAGTGATACGACCAATCGAGCGAGCGAGCCTCGGCGCTTTTCCGTTCTCTCGGTCGCAGCCTGGGACTCTCAGGGTTTATCGCTCTCGCCCCCTCCCCGGAAGCTCTCGCACCCATTAACACCAGAAAGACGCCCACCAAATAAACCATCTCACGCATCACGCTCACTCCACCTAAACAAAGCACGAACGAAAGAGACGGAGAAAGGGAGCACCCCACGAGCGAGTGAGTTCGCAGGTCGCAGGAGCAAAACAACCAATCTCGCGCCATGGGCGCGCGCGTCGTTCCTGGGGCGCGCCACAGAGCTGGAATGAACGAAGGCATCGGTTGCCTTCAGCTCGGGGGACGGGCGTCAGGGCGCTCGCATCGCTTGCGTCCTCGGACGGACATCAGGCAGAAGGAGACTCTCAGCCGAGGGCCCCCTTCCGACCTGCTCGTCGTTGGCCTCCCGGTCGCGCCCCCCTTTCGTGGACGCCGCGCGCGCCGCAGGCGAGACGCCGGCGATTGCATCGTTTCAAGATTTGGGCGCGGCCGTGGGGCGGCCTCTTTTGCGCTTTGCAAAACTCTTCGGCTCACCACTCCCGAACAAAAAAACCACATCAGGCCAATCGCGAGCCTCGAAACACACAGACGCGCAGACACACACGACAACAACAACAACGAGTGAGCTTCCGCGCGCAAAGATGACGGCGCGGGGCTCGCGCGCGCAGGCGGCGGCGGCGGCGGCACAACAGGAGCAGCAGCAGCAGGAACAGGAGCAGGTCGCCGCCGGCTGGCGCGCCGGCGCGCCGCTGCCGCCACCACCCGCACCCACCCAAAAGCCCGAGGCCGCCATCGCGTGTCGTTTCGCCCTGCACGCCGCAGCCGGCGCGGGAGCGGCCGCGGCGGCGCAAGCGGTCGAAGTCAGCGTCATCGACACCAGCAAGCGCGCGGCCAGGACCCAGCAGCAGCAGCGGCAGCAGCAGCAGCAGGCGTCCTCACTCCGCTCGGCGCGCACGGGTGGCGGCGCGGCCCCCGCCGCCGCCGTCGCCGACGGCGACGCCGCCGACGCCACCGCCGGGCTGGCCGCCCGCGCGTCGTCCGCCCCGCTCCCGAGCTCGAGCACGGGCAGCGACGGCCCGCGCACGGCCCCCGCCCCGACCGCCGCCGCCGGCTGTGCCGCGGCCCGCCAGCACAGCAGCCCGCTGCTGCTCCTGCCGCCCGTGCCCCTGCCGTTGCTTTGGTGCGGCGCGACGGCGGCGCCGGCAGCAGCACAGGCGGGGGCGCACGGGCGGCGGCAAGGGCAGGGGCGGCAGGGGCAGGGGCAGCAGCCGCAGGGCGAGGCCACGCCGCCGCCCTTGGCGCTGGGCCAGGCGGGCGCATCGGCGAGCGCCTGCTGCAGCGGTGGCGCGTCGCACGACGAGGGCGGCCACTCGCACACGACGCGGCCGCACCAGGCCGGCGGCGGCGGCGGCGGCGGCGGCGGCATTGGCGGCGGCGGCGGTGGAGGCGGCGGCGACGACGGCTTTTTCGCTCGTGGCAGCCACCAGCACCGCGAACGCGCGCCCGCGCCGCGCCAGCAGCAGCATGACTATCACCACCAGCGGCAGCACGGCCAGCAACAGAGCCACCACCACCCGGGCGCAGCGCCGGCGACGTCGCCGTCGGTGACGGCGGCATCGGCAGCAGCAGCGGCGGCCGACGCCGCTGCGGCCGCGGCGGGAGCGCACGGCGCGGCCAGTGCCCTCTCGTTGGACGACATCTTGGGGGACGCGCACCACCACGACGCGAGCGGCGGCCTGCTGTCACCGCTGGCGCCGCGCCCAATCGGTGCCGCCGCCGCGTCGTCGCGCTCTTGGGGCGGCGCCGCGTTCCCGCCGCTGCCGCCGCTGCCGTCGCCGGCCGCCGCCTTTGCCTTCCCGCAGCACGCCTTTTACCGCGCCGCTCCCCCCGACCTGGCCCACCCGGGTCACCAGCCCCCGCTCGGCGCCAGCATGCTCGACGAGCTGCTGCTCGGGGGCGGCGCCGCCCTCTGCCCCGCGGCCGCCGCCGCGCTGTCGGCCGCCGCGAGCGACCACCGCGCCGCGCTCGAGCGGCAGCTGGCGGCCGTGAGCGCGCGCGAGGCGCGCGGCCAGCACTGGGCGTCCCAGCGTGATCTGACCTTCAAGCCGGCGGGGGTCGCCGCTCTCCGGTCGGCGGCCAGCGCGCCCGTGATGGCGCTGCTGCCGCCGGCGGCCCCGCCGACTCCGCCGACGCAGCAGCAGCAGCAGCAGCTAGAGCAGCAGCAGCAGCAGCAAGAGCAGCAGCAGCACGCGCAGCAGATGGCGCTGCAGCACCAGCAGTACCAGCAGCACGCCACCCAGAGCTGCGCCAACCTGCAGCACTACCACGCGGTGCTCGCGCAGCAGCAGCAGCGGCAGGAGCAGCAGCAGCAGCAGCAGCAGCAGCAGCAACAACAACAACACTACCAGCAGCAGCAGCAGCAGCAGCAGCACTACCAGCAGCAGCAGCAGCATCAGCAGCAGCAGCAGCATCAGCAGCAGCAGCAGCAAAGCAGGAGCGTCTTTTCGCCGCCGCCCCAGCCCCAACACCAGCACCAGCACCAGCACCAGCACCAACACTCGCCGTTTCAGTCGCACCAAGCGCCCCTGCTGGGCGCCTTTGCGCCCCTGATGCCGGGGCACTCCCTTTTCCCGAGCGGCGGCGGCGGCGGCGGCGCGCGCCTCGAGTCGCTGCCGAGCGCCGGCAAGCGCAGCCGCCCGTGCGACGGCGGCCAGCGCGGGGCGGGCGAGGCGGCAGCCGCCGGCGCCGGCCCCGTCGGCGCGCAGGCGCAGCAGCACCAGCACCCCCAGCACCCCCAGCAGCACCAGCAGCACCAGCAGCACCAGCACCACCAGCACCAGCACCGGCAGCCGCCCCTCGCACCCGCCAACTCGCGCGGGGCCAGCGGCGCGGGATCTCCGCACCCGCTCATCGTGACCACGGCCTCGGCCGCCATCGCGGGCCTGTTTGCTGACATGGTTGGTTGCGGGGGCGGGAGCGGCGCGCTCGGCGGCGGCGGCAGCGGCGCGCTCGGCGGCAGCAGCGGCGCGCTCGGCGGCAACGGGGGCGGCGGGGGCAAGCCGCCCAAGCGCGCGGCCCTGACGCCCTCGGAGGGCGGCGCGGGCCTCTCCTCGCAGGGCGGCGGCGGCGGCGCCGGCGCGTTCCACTACCCCGTGCCCGTCACCACGTGTGCCGCTCTCCCGAGGGCGGCCGCGCCGGCGGCGGCGGCCGGCGCCGGCCCCGTGCCCGCGCTCGCGCCCGCGCCCGCCGGCCACCCCGCCCCCCCCTCGCACTGGTTGGCCGTCCCGCGGGGCCGGGGCCACGCCCAGCAGCAGCAGCCCCAGCCCCAGCCCCAGCCCCAGCCCCAGCCCCAGGTACAGCACCCGCACCAGGGGGCCGGCGGCGGCCCTGCCGCGCGCGCCCCCTACGCCCCCCTGCCCGCGCCCTCGGCCGGTCGCTACGGCTCACAGCCGCCGCCCTTTGCCTCGGCCGCCGCCGCCGCCGCCGCCTCGCCGGCCGCCTCGGCCGCCGCCTGCGCCCGCGGCGGCGGCGGCGGCGGCGCCCCGCCCCGCGCCCCCGCCTCGCTGCCGCACCCGCCCCGCCTCCCCTCGGCCCGCGCCGGCGGACCCCCGCCCGACGGCGGCGGTGGCCCTGCCCGCAAGCTCACCTTCCCCGACCTCGTCCTGGCCGGGTGCTTCAGCCCGGGCGAGTACGAGTTCGCGGTCGGGACCGTCCAGTCGGTCCGCGCGGCCGTCCTGCCCAGCGGCGTCATCCGCTACAACGGCGACGATTTTGGGTCGATCAGCTCGTTCGCCCTGTCGGCCGCGCGCTCGCGCAACCCTGCGCGACAGGCGTGCGACGGGTGGAAGGAGGTGCGCCTGGGGGGCCGCAGGCTGGACGCGTGGCGGTGCGCGCGCGTACCTGGCGTCGCAGGGGCAGGGGCAGGGGCAGCAGGAGGGGCAGGGGCTGCAGCAACAGCACGGGCAGCAGCAGCAGCAGCAGCAGGGGCCGCTCGGGCGCTGAGGCGGGGGGGCGGCAGCGCGCACAGCGCGCGAGCGAGCGAGCGCGCGGCGGCGTTACAAAGCGTCCTGTTTTTCGCCGTGTGTCGGCCATCCCCAGTCTCTGACCTTGCGCCTTGCGCACACGCGACAACGCTTCAGTTGAGATCTCTCGTTTTCGAACTTGGTCCTCGCGCGCGCGCGCGCGCGCGCTGCGCCTCTCTCCGCTTTTCCACACCCCGGCGCCGACGCCCAAAAGACGCCCCCCACCTCCCAGATTCACCTGCACGAATCTATCAATCTCTTCCGCTGTTTTTACAAATCGCCTAGCGAGAGAGGGGGGTCATGCATCATTGCTGTCAAAAATCAGATGTCGAAAAAAAAACGGGGTGGGGGTGGGGGAAAGGAAAAGCGCGACAACAACCCCCAACAGCGCCGCGGCCGGGCTTCTCTCACTCACGACGCCGCTGCGTCCGCGCCCGCCTCGGCTTTGACTGCGGCACCGCCCGCCGACGGCGCCGCCGCGCCGCCCGCCGACCCCCCCTCCCGCCCGCGCCCCCCGCGCCCCCCGCGCCCTCGTCCCCCTCTCCCCCCCCGCCCCCGCGGCGTCATCCCGTACGGCGCGTACCCGTACGGCGCGTACCCGTACGGCGCCCCGCCCGGCGGGAAGAAGCCGCCCGCCCCGCCCGCCGCCATCATCATCGCCGCCGCCGCCGCCGCGCCGCCCGGCGCCGCCATCATCGGGTATGGCACCATGCCGTACGGCATGGCGGCGCCCCGCCCACGCCCGCGCCCCCCGGCCGCCCCCCCGCGCCCGCGTGCCTTGAGTCCGGGGACGTTCGTGCGCTTGCGGTTGACCTTGATGCCGCGGCCGCGCAGCTCCGAGCCGTCGAGCAGGATGGCATTGTCAACGGCGTCCGTCTCCAAGAACTCGACGTACGCGAACCCTTTCGGCTGTCCCGCCCGGTCCGTGAGGATGGTCACGCGGTTGACCGTCCCGCACGAGCTGAACAGCTGCTGCAGCTCCTCGGGCGCGGCGCCGTAGTCCACGTTGCCGACGTACACCGAGCGCGCGTCGGCCGCCTCCTTCTCGGCCTCGGCGGCGGCGTCCATGGGCGCGGCGCCGCCGCCCGCGCCCCCGCCCGCTGCGGCGGCGCCGCTCGCGGCCGCGCCGGCCCCCGCGGCGGGGCCGCCGCCCCCCGCGGCGCCGCCTGCTCCTGCCGCGCCTGCTGCCGCTGCCCCGCCGGCCGAGGCGCCGCCGCCGTCGGCGCCCTGCATTTCGCGGAGGCGCGCGGCCTCCTCCTCCATCTCCTTGAGCTTGGTCTTCATGATCTCGAGCTCCTGTCGTGGTTCGTTGTCCGGTTGTGTGTGTGTGTGTCGTTGTTTTGTGTGTGTGTTGGAGGGGCGGGGGCGGTCGATTGTGGGCGTCGTTGGTGAGGAAGCGAAGGGCAGCTGGCCGGGTCGGCCGCCCGAGTCCGTTGGCGTTGTTCCGGCGTTGTTCCGGCGTCGGCGGCGAGGAAGGGGGTGGACGGCGTGCACCCGCGCGCCCCGCCGAGCTCACGGCGGTTCAGCGCCAGATGCACGTCCATCTTCAGGCGCCCTTGGTCGCGCTCGCCGGCGGCCTCTAGAAGAACAGCGCGCGCCAGAGGGCGGGAGGCGGCGGTGCTGAACCTCTCCTCTTCTCCTCTTCTCCTCGAGCGTCTCCCGCAAACAGAGGGAGCCACTCACGTCCTCTCCGGCGCCATCAGCCATGGGCTGCTCTTCCTCATACGCCTCGTAGTCGACCTGCTCCTCCGCCATCTCGCCGGCGCTCTTTCTGAGCTCTCTCTTGCTGTCGTCGATTTTTTCGGGGGTGGGGGGAGAAGCAAGCGGGCCGAGAGACAAGTGTGTTGCTGGGTCCGCGAGTGGTCGAATGCGTGCGTGTGTGTATGCGAAGGGATGGGCGTCGGTCGGAGAGGAGACAGCGGCCCGTTTTTAGATATCGCGCGCGCAGCATCGGCAAAGAAGCGCGGCGTCGGCAAAGAAGCGCGGCGGCGCGCGCGGAGCGGCGGCGACGCTCGAGCGGAACGAGCGGAACAACTGCATGCGTGAAAACGCACACACCACAACGCCACCCCCGCAACCCAACTACCGCAGCATCAGCGCCCTGTCCTGAACACCGCCCCGCATGCCAACACCCCCGCAAACGCAGTCGCACCGAGCCGTTGTGCGCGCGCAAAAAAACGCATCAACCGAAGAGCAGAGGGGGAGCGTTGAGCGAGTGCTTTCGCGTCCAGTGCCCGTGATCACCCGCCCCCGGCCGCCCTGTGCCCGGCCCGGCGCGCGGGGCTGTGCCTGTGCCTCTTCCTCGCCCAGGCCGCGAGCGGGCCGGCGGACAACCTGCGCGCGCACACAGGACGACGGCGTCGGGGAGACGGTCGCGCGCCGCGCCGCGCCGCCATCGGTCGCTGGCAGCCCTTTCCTCGCCTTGGCCTCTCGAGGCCAACGCGCCGCTGCCGCCGCTCCGGCCACCCTTGCCTCCATCCAGCCAACAGTTCGACGCAAGGCACAGCCGCAAGAAACGGGGGCAGGCCGCCGCGACAGCCCGAGGACAGGCAGGCCCACACACACAACTCGCATAAACAACCAATGATGGCAGCCGCGACGGCGGGCCCGGCGGCGGCGGCGAGCAAGCCGTCCGCGCTCGTTCCGAGGCTGCGCCCCCCGCCGCTCCTGCTGGCCCGCGCCCACGGGGCGCCCCCGGCCGCCGCCCTCCTGCCGCGCTCCGTGGGGCGCTCTGCCGCCTCGGCCGCCGCCGCCGCCGCGCCGCGAGGCGCCGCCGCCGCCTGCGCCGCCCCCCACCAACAAAGCAACAGCAACTGCCGCAACGGCAGGCCCAGCAGCAGCAGCGCCGGCCCCAGCCTGCCCCGCCCGCCCGCCCGCCGCCACCGCCCCCGCACAGCCTCGCCCCCCGCCGCCGCCGCCGCCGCCGCCCTCGCGGCCGCCGACCCCCCGCTCGCCGCCGCCGCAGCCGTTGCCCTGGGATACGCCGTGGTCGCCGGCTCGCTCGTGCGCAGCGTGCCGCAGATCGTCAAGGTCGTCCGCGCACGCTCGGCCGACGGCCTGTCGCTGGTTTCCGTGGCGGTCGAGCTCCTCTGCTACACGGTCTCGATCGCGTACAACGCGTCGCGCGGCTACCCGCTCAACACGTACGGCGAGGTGGCCGCGTGCTGGCTGCAGGACGTGGCGCTCGTGCTGCTGGTGCTGCGGTTCGGCGAGGGCCCGCGCGCCGCAGTGCTGGCCGCGCCCCGCCGCGCCGCGCTCCTGGGCCTGGCCTTTGCCGCCCTCGTCGCCTGGCTCCTCTCGCCCGCCTGCCCGCGCGAGCTGCTCGCCGCCGCCCAGGCCGCCAACATCGCGGTCCTCGCCCTGGGCAGCCGCGTGCCCCAGATCGTGCTCAACGTGCGCCGGGGAGACGCGGGGCTGCTGTCCGCCACCAGCTGCGCCCTGAACGTGGCGGGCAACGGCGCCAGGGCCTTCACCACTGTGGTGTTGACGCGAGACGCGCTCCTGCTGGCCGGGGCGATCACGCAGGGGGCCCTCAACGGGGTGCTGCTCTGGCAGGCGCTGGCGACGCGGCGCGGGCGGGCGGCGGGGCGGGAGCGGCCGCTCGGGCACTGGCGGCTGTGGGGCGCGGGGCGGCAGGCGGCGGCGGCGGCGGCGGCCGGCAGCGGGGCAGCCGCCGCCACGGTCGGCGCCGCCGCGGTCGGCGCGGTCGAGGGCGCGTCCTCGGCCGCCGCTGCCGCTGCCGGCGGCGGCGCGGAAGGCGAGGAGGCGGACGAGGAGCTCGAGGCCGAGCAGGCGTTGATTCCCGGAGGAGGGGCCGTGTTCGCGGCCGGATGAACGAGTTTTCGTTATGCAGTGTGTGTGCTTGGTGGCCGTGGTGGTGTTGTTTTTTCCCTTCCGTCCTCTCTCCCCCCCCGCCGCATGAATCGCCTTGCCGGCCCTCGCCGCCCCCTTTTTCCCCGCTCCGTCTCTCCCCATAAAGCACAGTCATCCGCTTATCGGCTCTTTGCCCGGTCCCCCCAACCCCCCGCGCGTGCACTCTTCTCTACTTGCCCACGGTGTAAACGTTAAACCGCCCGCCGCCGCGCACTCGTAAGTCCTTGGCCACCTTCGTGACAGAGTGGGCCAGGCACGTGTCCACGGGTCCATCGACGGCACGCAGCGTCCGCCTCTCTCGACGGCCTATCGTCGTCGTCGCCGCGGCCGCCGCGCAGAGCGCGCCGCTGCCCCAAACAACTCGCTGCCCGACTCGAGAACGCCGACAGACCTCGACGGACGACCGAAACATGTACACACCATCGCAACACTCCATCCCGACCAACCAAAGACCCATGCTTGTTTGAAACCCCTCTTGCCTTCCCTTTCCCTTTTTGCACTTTTCCCTCTTTCGTCCGAGAGACATGTCTACCATCCCTACGCCCGCCGGGGCAAGGGGCGCGCGCGCGCTGCTCAGAGTCGGGTGAGGACATCAGTAGGGCCGGGCCCGGCATTGATGGAGGGGCCTTGAGGCCGCCGGCGCGCGCCGTTCGAGTGTTGCGGCACAAAAGAGGAGAGGAATGGTGGCTGGCCCCCTCCCCCTCTCAACGAGAACGCGCGCGCCGCTCTTCCCCGCGGCCTCCTCGCCTACCCAACCCTTAGCCCACTCGCCCGCCCTCGCACCGCACTGACCATGCTCACCGACCCAAACTCCAACCCCCTAAAACCACGCAGCCGTCCGTGTGTGCGGACCCGCGCCGTGCGGCCCACGTCGCCGTCGCCGCCGCGGCCCGCCGCCGCCGCCGCCGCGGCTTCCAACGCCGGCGCCGCATCGTCGGGCGGCGGCGGCAATGGCGGCGCAGGCGCCAAGGGCAGCAGCAGCGTCAGCGACCGCAAGGCGCCCGGGCACGGCCCTTTGGCCGCGCGGCCGGTCGTCCCCGCGCGCGCGCACTCGCCGGCGCTCGCGTCGCGAGCAGGAGGAGCAGCCGCAGGAGCGAGAGCGGAGGGAGGCCGCAACGGCCCGCCCGCCGCCGACAGCGCCAGCGGCAGCAGCCCGGCGACCCTCGAGGACCTCAACGAGGCGCGCAGGAGGCTGTCGCGCCTGTTCCGGCGGCAAAAGATGCAGATGCTCGAGCGCAGCTTTGCATCGCGCGAAGGCGGCGGCGGCGGCGACTTGGACGCCGGCAGCAGCGGTGCCGTGAGCAGCAGCGGCATCTTTCGGTCGCCGGCGGCGCCGCTGCCCCCCGCCGGCGGCGGCGCCCCCTTCTCGGCCGCAGCGGCCGCCGCGCGCCTCAGCGCCGACGGCGGCATCGACCCGCAGGAACTCGGCTACGCCCTCGGCCGCGCGGCCGCGGACGCCGCCGCCGGCGCGATGTCGGCCTCGCCCGGCGCCGCCGCTGCCGCCGCCGCCCGCCACGGCGCCGCCGCCGCCGCCGCCGCCGAGCAGGACGCCGCGCGCCGCGCCGCCCTCGAGGCCCAGTTCTCGCGCGCCGACGCCGGCGCCGTGCGCGGCTTGCCCGGGCGCGAGCACCCCGACCGCCGCGCGGCCACCCTCACCGCCGCGCTCAAGCGCTGCGGCCACTGGCGCCAGGTGCGCGCGCTGGCGCTGCGCTACAGCGGCGAGATGGGCGCGCTGCACGCGTGCGCGGCGCTGGTGCACGTGGCGCAGCTGGAGAAGAAGAGGGGGTCGCGGGGGCGGGGGATGCGGCCGCGGTCTGGCGGCTCGTCCGGCACCTCTGGAGCTTGGGAGGGGGCGGCGGACGAGGAGTGGGGGAGGGAGGGGGAGAGGGAGGAGGAGCCGGAGCAGGAGGGCAGGGCCGAGGAGGAGGAGCGCGAGGACCTGAGGCTGTTTGTGCGGCGCGAGCTTATGGCGCTCGTGTCGGCGCAGCTCGGGGGCTGCTCGGCGCGGCAGGCGGCCAACGCGCTGTGGGCGTGCGGCGTGCTCGGGTGCGGCGCGGCCGACCCGGCGCAGCACGCGGCGCTGATGCGGCGCGCCGAGGCGCTCGCGGGCAGGTTTGCGCCCGAGCACGCGGCGATGGCGCTGTGGGGCGCGGCCGCGCTGGCGCGCGCCGACCCGGGCCGCGCGCCGCCGGACGCCGGGTGGGCGGCGCGCGTGGCGGCGGCCTCGGCCTCGACGCTGCAGGGGGCCTCGCCCAAGCACCTGGCCGTGCAGGCGTGGGCGCTCGCGGCCCTGGGCTCGCCCCCGCCGGAGGGGTGGCTCAAGGCGCTGGTGCGCGCGGTCACGGCCCAGGCGGCCGCCTACACCGGGCCGGGCGCCGCCACTCGCGCCGCCGCGGGGGGGGCGGGGCCCGTCCTCGCGGCGCCGTCGGCGTCGGCGTCGGCGTCGGCGTCGGCCGCCGCCGCCGCCCACCACCCCCCTCCTCCCTCCTTGCCCCCCTCCTCCTCTCCCTCCTCCCTGCCCCCTCCCCGCTGGACCGGGCAGGACGTTCAGATGCTCGTGTGGGCACTCACCGTGACCGACCCGCGCGCCGCGCAGCAGGCGCTGCCCGCGCTGCTGTCGGTCGCCGGGTCGCCGGCGGTGCTGGCGGCCGCCGACCCGCCGGCGCTCGCCGTCACGTCCTGGGCGCTCGCCACGCTCGGCTACCGCCCGCCCGAGCGCTGGATGGCACTCTTCCTGGCGCGCGTGGCGGCCGCGGCCCCGGCCTTTGACGGGCACGCCGCCGCCTCGACCCTCTGGGCGCTCGCCGCGCTGTGCGTGCTGCCGCGGCGCGAGTGCCTGTCCGCGCTGCTGCGGGCGGCCGGGCGCGCGCTGCCGACGATGCGGCCGTGCAGCCTGGCCGCGACCCTCTGGGCGCTGGCGGTGCTCGAGGTGGCCCCGCCCGGGGGTAAGGAGGAGGAGGAGGAGGAGGAGGCCGACGAAGAGGACGGCGGCGGCGGCGAGGCGCGGGCGGCGGCGCAGGAGCAGGGCGCCGCGTCGGCGGCGGAGGGCGGCGCCGGCGGCGGCCCTTCCTCCTCCGCCGCCGCCCCCGTCAAGGATTCGTGGCGCGCCCGCTACTGGCGCGCCTCTGCCGCCGCCCTGCCCGCCATGAAGCCCGCCGCGCTCGCGTCGACGCTCTGGGCCGCCGCGCGCCTCGAGCTCCGGCCGCCCCGCGCGTGGTCCTCTGCCGCCCGCGCCGCCCTGCTGGCCCCGAGCGCCCCGGGCACCGCGGGCGCCGCCGCGGGTCTGGGCGGCGTCAACTCCCAGGGCCTGGCGAACGTTCTGTGGGCGGTCGGCCGCCTGGCGCTGCAGGAGGCGCCGCGGCACGGGCGCGACTCGCTCTACGCGCGCCTGCTGCGGCGGCAGCAGGGGCGGGCGCCGGCGCGGCCGCCGGCGGGCGCGTGGGACTCGCCCGCGGTGCTGGCGGCCGTGCTCGCGCGGGTCGAGCAGCTCGAGGCGGCGGCGGCGGCGGCCGCCGCGTCCGGGGGGGCGGCGGCAACGGCGTCGGCGGCAGTGCCAGCAGCAAGAGCGACAGGAGCGTCGTCGGCGGCGGCGGCGGCGGCGGCGGCGGCGGCGGCAGTCTCCTCCGCCCCGCCCGACGCCCCCCGGCCGCCGATGCGCGCCGAGGAGGTGGCCGGGTGCCTGCACGCGCTGACGCTCCTGTCCGAGGCGGCCGAGCGCCGCCGGAGGCTGGCAGAGGAGGAGGAGGGGGCGGCGCCGGCGGCGGCCGCCGCGGCCGCGGCGGCCCAAGAGGCGGCCGTGGCGGCCCTGTCGCGTCGGCTGGCGGCCCGGATCGAGGCGCTGGCGCCCCTGGCCCTGGCCACGGCCGGACCGCAGGAGCTGGCGACGACGATGCGCTGCCTGGTCGCCCTGGGCCCGGCCGGCGTCGCGGGCGGCAAGGGCGGCAACGGCGGCAGCGGCGGCGGCGACGGCGGCGCCGACGCGGCCAACGGCGCGCCTGCTGCTGCCGCCGGCGCCGCCGGTGCTCCAACGGCGGCGGCGTCGGCCGCGCCGCTCCTGCTCGCGCGCCTGCCCGACCCGGCCTTCGTCGGCCGCTGGCTCCTTGCCGCGCAGCGATCGCTGCCCGAGGCACGCCCGGCCGACCTCGCGCAGTACGCGTGGTCGCTCGCGCGCCTGCACCGCGCGGGCGTCGACCTGAACGCCGCCGCCGCGCTGGCGGCGGCGGCATCGGACGAGGAGGGGGCCGCCGTCGCTACTGCCGCCGCCGCCGCCGCCGCCGTCGCGGCCGCCGCCGCCGAGGCGGTCCCCGCTGCTGGCGCCGCCGAGGCGGCCGCCAAGGCGCGCCGCGCCGCGGGCGGCCGCTCGCTCGCCAAGCCGGCCGCCGACGTCGCCGCCTCCAGCGCCGCCGCCGCTTCTGTTTCCTCGCCCCTGCCGGCGCAGTGGCTGGCCGATTGGTACGTCGCCTCGTACCGCGCCATGCCGCGCTTCTCCGCGCGCGACCTCAGCACCGCCGCCTGGGCGCTCGGCGCGCTGCGCGTCTCGCCGCCGCCCGAGGCCGCGTGGCTCGCGCGCTTTTTCGCCGTCGCGCAGGCGCGCGTGCTCGCGCCCGCGGCCGCCGCCTCGGCGACGCCGGGCGCCGGCGCCCCCGCCGCCGCCCCCGTGACGTTTGCGCTCGGCGACGGCGGCCCGGGCGGCCTCGACGGCGTCTTCTCGCTCGCGCTGCCCCCTGTCGCCGCCGACAGCGGCGGCAGGCGCGCAGGCGGCGACCGCGCGCCGCAGCAGATGGCCAACGCGCTGTGGTCGCTCGGCCGGCTGCGCGCGCGCCCGCCCGACGCCTGGGCGCAGGCCTATTTCTCGGCCTCGCGCGCGGGCGGCCTGCCCGCGCGCCACTCGCCCCAGGAGCTCAGCAACGTGCTCTGGGCGGCGGCCGTGCTCAACCTGCACCCGCCGCGCGAGTGGGTCCGCGACGCTGCCGACGCCGTCGCCGCGCGCGTGCGCGCGTTTGACCCGGCGGCGGAGCTGCCCGTCGCGCTGTGGGCGCTGAGCCGCCTGCGCGCCGACGTGGACGCCAGCCTGATGGCCCCGGCCCTGCGGCGGTGCTTCGGAGCCGCGCGCCGGCTGTCGCCGCGCGCGTGGTGCATGGCGCTGTGGGCGCTGGGGGACGCGGGCCTGCAGCAGCAGCAGCGGCAGCAGCAGGACGAGGAGGTCGGCTTTTCTGCCTCGGCCGCCACCGCGCCTTCTTCGTCGGCCGGCGCCGCCGCCGCCGCCGCCGCCCCGCCTGCCGGCGCCGCCCTGGCCGCCCGGCGCGCCCGCGTGGCCGCCGCGCAAGCCGACGCCGCCGAGGCACGCGCCCGCGAGGCCGGCCAGGAGGGCGAGACCGTTGCCGCCACCGCCGCCCGCGTCCGCGCTGAGGCCGCCCGCGCCAAGGCCGACGACGCGGCCGCCAAGGCCGCCGCCTCGGCCGCCGCCGCCGCCGCCGCCCGCCCGCCCTCCGTGGTCCCGTCCGCCGCGTGGGCCGACAAGCTGCTCGTCGCCACGGGCGCGCGCATGGCCGCTTTCAGCGCGCTCGAGCTGTCGATGGTGGCCACGTCGTTCGCGCGCCTGGAGGCGCGGCCGCCGCCCGCCTGGACCGCCGCCTTTTGCGCGCACGCGCTCGCCAGCGGCGGCAATTCGGGCGGCGGCGGCGGCGGCGGCGGGTCTGGCGGGGAGGTCCCTTCTCCCGCTCCCGCCGCCGCCTCCTCCCTGCGCGCGTTCGGCCCGCAGGCGCTCGCCAACACGGTGTGGGCGCTCGCGACGTTCGGCGCCAGCCCGCCGGAGGCGTGGCGGCGGGCGGCGGCGCATCGGCTGCGCGCCCTGCTGCCGCGCATGACGCCGGCGCAGCTGGCCATGGTGGCTTGGGCGGCCGAGTGGCGCGGGTGGTGGGGCGAGGGCGAGGGCGAGGGCGGGCGGGCGCCGTCGGCGGAGGAGGGGGCCGGCGAGGCCGGAGAGGCGGACGGCGGCGGCAAGACGGGCATTGGCGCCGCCCCCAGCCCGTCGCTGCGCGCGGCCCTCGTTGCCGAGGCGTCGTCGAGCGGCGGGGCCGCCTACGCCCTGCGCGCCGCGAGGATGACCGAGCGCGCGCGCCGCGTCTGCGCGCCCGACGTCGCTGCTGCTGCCGCGGTGCAGGGGTCGTCCGGTTGACACGGCATTTTTGTTCCCCCCCCCCCCAAAAAAACTTTTATCTCTTTTGTTTTGACGGGGAGATCTCTGCGCTCCGCGCGTTCGCCGTGCTGCAATGGCGCGCCTTCACGTCGGCCCGCCGCTCCCCGGCGCTCCTGCTGCTTCAGTGCGGCGTCGGCCTGGGGCTGGGCCTCGGCGTCGGGATCGATCGGGACGACGGCGGCGGTGGCGAGAACATAACTGTTTAAATTTCCGCTGTCCACCGGGGCTGGACATCCATGCAATCCTTCCGCACAGACCAGCCACGGTACACCAATCACCGCCCGGTTTCATAAGTTTCGCCGACCCCTCCGTTGACTCTGCAAGCGCGCGCGCGCCAAACACGAAAACAAGCTTCCGCCCCACACAGCCTCAAATCGACGCGTTTGCGATCCGCTTTGGTTCCTGCGCGCCCCTCGAGGCGTTGCGGCATTCGCGTCCCGTGACTGTCACGGATCCGACAGCTCGCTGATCAAGCTCGCGCGGCGCGTGGCGAGAGTGTCGGCAGGCGCTCGGACTCGGGTCTCGGAATCCCGGGGCGGGGGGAGCTCAGAGAAAGAGGGGGAGAGGGGGAGAAGCTTCTCTCTCTTTCAATCGGTCCGACACGACACCCAGGCCTAGAGTCGTCAACGCGCGCTTGGGATGACGCGGGGCGACCTGGCCGGCCCCGCGGCGTCCTCCTCCGCGCCGGGCGGAGGAGGCGGGGCGACAACCGCGGCGCCGCCGCCGCAGGACGCCGCCGCCACGCCAACGGACCCGATGGCGGCGCCAGCGGCAGCGAGCGAGCCGGCTTCGAGCGGCGGCGGCGGCGTCGGCGGCATGTTTGGCACCAGCGGCTTTCCGATCGGCCCCCTCAACTCGTACACCATCTACCTGATCGGCGTGGGTCTGCTCCTCTGCACCCTCCTGGTGATCGCCCTGGCGCAGGCGCGGCGCCGCCAGCAACGCGCGGTGCGCGCCGTGGCGCTGGCCGCCGCCGCCGACGCCGCCGACGCCGCCGCCGCCGCCGCTGGCGGCGGCGGCGGCCCGCCGCCGCCCGCCCGCGGGGCCAACCCGGCGCTCATCGCGTCGCTCCCGACGTTCAAGTGGGAGGCGGCGGCGGCCGCCACCTCGGGCGACGACGTCGAGGCGCCGCGCACGGTGACGGCAACGGCGACGGCGACGACGACGGCTTTGTCTGCACCGCCGGCGTCGCCGCTGCCCGCGCCGCCGCCGGCCGTCGACGTGCTCCGCCGCGCCGCCGAGGACGGGTGCGCCATCTGCCTCGAGAGCTTCGCCATCGGCGATGTCGTGCGCGTCCTGCCCGCCTGCGGCCACGTCTACCACCGCTCCTGCTGCGACGACTGGCTCAGCATGAAGGCGCAGTGCCCTTCGTGCCGCCGGCGCGTGGTCGCCGCCGCGCCGCCGCCGGCGGCGGCCCGCGCGCTGGCCGCGCCGCCGGGGGCCGCGGCCGCGCCGGGGGCGCCGCGGCGGCGGTGGCTGCTGTTCAAGCTCCCCGGGCGGCGGCGCCGGGCGGCGGCGGCGGCGGTGCAGCTCCCTGTGTCGGCCGCGGCCGCCGTGGCCGTCGCTTGACGTGACTCGCGTTGCTTCTCCTTTCCCCCCCATTTAAGACACAGGCGGGACGGCACGACGACTGACCAATAAGCGCCCATTCCTTGCTCTCCCCATGGGCATCAAACGCCCGGCCACCCTCCACTTTCACCCCCTAGCCCCCTTTGTAAAAACAGGCAACGCGTTTCGGGGGTTAGTCGCATCCCCCGACGACGCCATAAACGGCGACGACCACAACACGAACCGAGAGCAAAGACTGCGTCTCTCTTTCCCGATACCATCACCGCAATCGGAACTCAAACACCAGGACGCGCGCGCTGCGCCAGCAAGCAAACGAGCCTGCCCTCCTCAATTCGGGCAGTGTCGCGCACACAGGCGACAAACCACGAGGGAGGGAGGATTTCGCGACACCAAGTACTCTCGAGCCACGCGTTTGCATCGCCGTTTCCGAGGAGGAGGACGCGAGCGATGCATCGGGCGCTGCTGCTGCAGGCGTTGGTGGAGGCGGCCCAGCAAGGAGGAGGAACAGCAGCAGCACCCGCGGCGAGGGAAGCGACGCTGCCGACGCCGCCGCCGACGTCGCTCCCGCCGCCCGGCTCGCGCCCGACCGCCCAACTCTACCTCGCCATCATTCTGGTCGCGCTCATGGCCGCGGCGACGGTCGCCCTAGCCGTCGGGTGCCGGACGCTGCGGTTCGCCCTCCGCCTCGAGCGCGGCGAGGTGCGGCTGCTGCCCGACCCGCGCGCGCCGCCGGCGCCGCCGCCGGCGCAGCGGGCGCGGTCCGGCGCCCCGCCGCCCAACCCCGCCGCCGCGCGCCGGCGGCGCACGCCGCAGAGCGTCGTCGACGGCATCCCGCTCGCGACGTTCTCCGAGATGGGCGCGCGCGACGGCGGCGGGGCAAAGGCAGCCGAGGCGGCCGATGCCGCCGCCGCCGCCGCCGCCGCCGAAAGGGCCGAGCCGCCGCCCGCCCTGGCGTGCAGTCGGGGGCAGCACGTGAGTTTGTGCGTTATCTGCCTCGCGGAGTTCGCGCCGGCCGACGCCGTACGCGTGCTGCCCTGCGGCCACTACGAGTTTCACCAGGCGTGCGTGGACGAGTGGCTGACGCGGCGCGACGACTGCTGCCCGCTGTGCAAAGTGAGCGTCGGGGCGACGAACGCGACGACGACCGCAGGAACAGGAGGAGGAGCGGGAAGGGAGGGGGCGGCGATCGGCGGCGCGGCGGACGCGCCTAGTCGCGACTGATCGGGTTTCGAAAAGGCGTCGGCGGCGGCGAGAAATTTTTGCGTAAATTGTCCACTCTCTTCCCCTACCACCACCATGCAAAGCGCGACGCGACGAGAAGAATCTCTCTCCAAGTCCCCAAGCAACACGGACGCACGTGTGCCCGCCCCCCCCTCATCCGAAGCAGAAACCGCACACGATCACGGGAGGGATAACGAGAGCTTCTTCGTTGCGTCTCCCGCAACCCCGTCTCTCGATCTCCCTGCTCTCACACGGCAAGCAGTCGGGCGGGCGAGACAGACAGAGGCCGCGCGTGTGACCCTCACGCGTGGGCTCGTGCCGACGGCAGCCGCTCCCGCCCCACATTTTTGGCGACAGAAGGAACAAACCGAAAAGATGGCGAAAGAAGACGCCAAGGCGAAGCAGGCAGGCGCCGCTGCGACGCCGGCCGCCCCGCCCAAGCCCCCGCCCGCGCGCGAGGGGCTCGCGGCCGCCGTGGCCCTGCTCGAGCGCGCCGCCAAGGCCAAGGACGCGCGCCTCGTCCAAGGGCGCGTGCTGCGCGCGACCGCCACGCTGCGCCGCCGGCTCGCCGCCGCCGACCTCGAGTGGCTGGTCAAGTCGGCACTGCCGGCCGACTCGCCCGCGCGCGCGGGCCTGCTCGAGGCCGCGGAGCAGGCGCGCGCGGCGGCGCCCGCGCGCGCCGCCGAGGCGGACGCCGAGATGGCGGACGCCGACCCGCCCGCCGACGCCGCCGCCGACGCCCCCGCGACCGTCGTCGCCGACGGCGCCGCGCCGCCGCTGCCGCCCACGGTAGCGTCGCCCTCGTCGCTTCCCGAGGTCGAGGCCTACGCCCACCTGCTCGCCGTCACCCTGCTTCTGGACGCGCGCGCCCCGCCCCAGGCCGCCCGCCTGGCCGCCGAGCGCGCCGCCGAGCGCCTCGCGCGCCTCGAGGGGCCGCCGCCCGGCCGCCCGACGCTCGCGCCGCTCGCCGCCCGCCTCTGCTTTTACCGCGCCTGGGCCGCCGAGCTGTGCGGCGCGCCGGGACGCGAGGTGCGCCCCTTGCTGATGGCCGCGCACCAGACCGCCGTCCTGCGCCACGACGCCGTGGGCGCCGAGACCCTCCTGTGCTGCCTGCTGCGCAGCTACACGCGCGACGGCCTGCACGACCAGGCGGAGGCCTTCCGCGCAAAGGCGGTCCGCGCCGACGCGCCGTTCCGCTCGCCGGCGCAGTTTGCGCGCTACCTCTACTACGCGGGGCAGATCCGCGCGGTGCAGCTGCAGTACGGCGAGGCGCGGGAGCTGCTGCAGCAGGCGGCGCGGCGCGCGCCCGGGCTGGGCGTCGTCACGCCGCCCGTGCCCGGCGCCGTCTCCGGCGGCGGCGGCGCGGCGGCCGGCGGCGGCGGCGGCGGCAAAAAGGGCGGCGGCAGGAAGGGCGGCGACAAGGGAGGCGCCACCACCACGACCTCCGCCGCCAAGGACTCCAAGGCCATGGCCCACGTCGACCTCGACGGCGCCGCCGCCGCCGCCGCCGCCACCGCCGCCGCCCTCCGGGCGAGCCCCGGCGCCGCCGGCTTCCGCGTGGCCGTCGCCAAGTGGCTCGTGCTGGTGCGGCTGCTGCTGGGCGAGGTGCCCGACCGCGCCGAGTTTTCCGCGCCCGGCACGCGCGCGCCGCTCAAGCCCTACTTCGAGCTCACGTGCGCGGTGCGCTCGGGCGACCTCGCGCGGTTCGCCGAGGCGGCCGCGGCCCACGGCGCCGCGTTCCGGGCCGACGGCGCGGCCAACCTGGTCACGCGCCTGCACCACAGCGTCATCCGCGCGGGCCTGAGGCGCATCGCGGCGGCCTACTCTCGCATCCCGCTCTCCGCCGTGGCGCAGCGGCTGGCGCTGCCGTCGGCCGAGGACGCCGAGTTTGTGGCCGCCAAGGCCATCCGCGAGGGGGCCATCGACGCGGAGCTCGACCACGGCGGCGAGCCGGGCGGCGGGGGGGGGTTCCTGCGCGCGCGCGAGCCGGCCGACGTGTACGCGACGGCCGAGCCGAGGCGCGCGCTGCACGCGCGCGTCGCCTTCTGCCTCGACGTGCACAACGAGGCCGTCCGGGCGACGCGCTTCGACCCGTCGCACCACAAGCGGCAGCTCGAGGGCGCCGAGGCGCGGCGCGAGCGGCTGGCGCAGGAGCAGGAGCTGGCGCGGGCGCTGGCGGATGACGACGATGGGGACGACGACGGCCTGGGGGACGCGATGGACGAGTACTAGGAGGCGAGAGGGAGGAAGAGGGCGAGGGAAGAAACGTGTTTTTTGTTTTGCTTCGACTGCCTCGTCGCGGCGGCGAGCGGGGGGGAGCGCACACGCGTTTTTTGCTTCCTTTCTCCTCTGTCGCGCCGTCCCGCCCCCGCCAACGCGCCGTGCGACCGTCGATCGAGACGTGGGAATATCCCGTTCGTGCTCCCAAGAGTCTCACGACACACGCACAAAAGAGATTCTCCAAAAAGTTTTGCAAAACGAAACAAATGCATCGAAAATAAAGACTAGAGACACGACGCCAAACGCTTTCCAGCGCGCGCGTCCTGTGTGGGGGTCACGCTGCCGCCGCCGCCGCCTTGTCCCCCGCCACCTCCTCCGGTCCTGTCTCGTCGTCCGCCGCCGCCATGTCGTCCCCCTTTTCCTCTACTGTTTCGTCCGCCGCCGCCTTGTCGTCCCCCTCGTCCGCCGCCGCTGCCTTGTCGTCCCCCTCGTCCGCCGCCGCCGCCTTGTCGTCCCCCTCCTCCTCGTCCGCCGCCGCCGCCTCCTCCTGCTCGGACGCCGCCGCCGCCTCCTCCGTCCCTCCCCCGCCCCCTCCCTCCAGCGCCAGCGCCTCCGTGTACGGCAGCGCGTCGATCGCGTCCATGTGCTCGTCCGTCAGCGAAAAGTCGAGCGCCTCCAAATTCTCGGCGGCGTGCCCCGCCGAGCGGCTCGCGGGGATCACGGCGGCGCCGCGCTGCAGCGCCCAGCGGAGGGCGACCTGGGCGGGCGAGCGGCCGACGGCCTCGCCGACGCCGGCCAGGACGGACGACGCGAGGACGCGGTTGGCGCGGGATCGGGTCGGTCGGGGGTCGTTTTCTGCCGCCGTTGCCGCCACCGCCGCCGCCGCGCCGTCGCCGTCGCCGCCGCGCGCGCCGCCGACGCCGCCGCCGCCGCCGCCGCGCGCTCCTCCTCCTCCTGCCTCGACAGGGGCTCCAGACGCCGCCTCCCCAGCCGCCGCCGCCTGCGCCGCCTGCGCCGCCTGCGCCGCCTTGTCGCCGTCGCGGTACTGCGTGCCGAGCGTGCTGTACGCGATCACGGCCACGCCGCGCTCGAGCGCCTCGCGCACCACCCCCGCGGTTGACGCGTCGAACGGGTCGAGACGCACCTCGACCGCGTCCACGGCGAGCGGGTCGTCGGGCCGCCGCCGCCGCCCGCGCTCCGCCGCGCCGTCGCCGCGCGCCGCCTGCCGCGCCGCCCGCGCCGCCGCCGCCGCCGCCCGCCGCGCCGCCCCCTCTGGCGCAGGCGTCTCCAGGTCTCCCCAGATGTTGTCCTCGTCCGCCGCCAGGCGCGGCTCCGGCACGGGCGGCTCGTGCTGCCCGGCGAGTTCGAGCAGCTCGCGGAACTCGTCGAGGGAAAAGTTGGACACCCCGATGGCGCGCGCCTTGCCCTCGGCGCGCAGGCGGGCCAGCGCGCGCCACGACTCTTTCCACAGCAGCGCGTCGCCCGGCAGCGACGCCGGCGGCAGGCGGCCGCGGCAGCCCTCGACCCCCTCCCAGCAGCGCGGGTAGTGCAGCAGCAGCAGGCCCAGGCGGTCGGCGCCGAGCTCGGACAGGGCGGCGCGGGCGGCCGCGAGCGTGGCGTTGTAGCCCAGGTCGGCCGGGTGGATTTTGGTCACGAGGAAAGGAGGGGGCCCCGTCGTCGTTCTCGCTGCAAGTTTCGGTTTTGGTGTGCCGGCGTCCTCGCCGCCGCCGGCCGCCGCGCCCGCCGCCGCCGCCGCCGCCTCTTTCACCGCCTCCCCGACCTCGTCCTGGCGGTACCACTCGCGGGCGCACGCCGTGTCGACCATGCGGTAACCGAGGCCCAGGGCCTGCCGGACCGCCCGGCGCGTGCCGCCGTCGCCGCCCAGGCCGGCCGTGCCAAACCCGATTGTCGGCAGCAGCGGGCCGCCGCCGCCGCCGCCGCCCCTGCCGCCGCCGCCGCCGCCGCCCTCGTGGTCGTCCTCGCCGCCCGCCCCTGCTCGCCCTGCTCCTCCTCCTCCTCCTTCGGCCTTCGACCGCCACGCCCACCCGAGCCGCAGGTCCCTCAGCGCCCCCCCGCCGCGCGTGCGGTACGCCCAGCACTGCCCGCACGACGCCGCGCACCGCCGCGACATGAACGCCGCGTTGCGGACGCACTCGCCCCGCGCCGCCCACGCCGCGCAGCCGCCGCCGCCGCCGCCCGCGCTCGCGTCGCCGCCGCCGCCACCGCCGCCGCCGCCGCCCTCCTTTCCGTCGCCGCCGCCGCCGCCCTCCTCGTCGAGGTCCCTGCAGCCCGGCACGGGCGCCGACACCAGGCCCAGGCGGCAGTCGCCGCCGCCGGAGGCGGCCTTGGACATGCCCTCGCCGTCGCATCCGGCGTCGCCGTCGCGCGGTCGCCCGACGACGGCCGCGCGGCCGCCGTCCTCGCGCGCCAGCCCCGCCCGCCGCCGCTGCTCCGCCCTGTCCGCCTCGGCCTTGCGCCGCCGCTCCGCCTCGGCCTCCTCTGCCTGGCCCGGCGCCATGCCCTCGGCCGCGGCCGCCGCCCGCTCCTCCCCGTCGTCCTGCTCGATGCCGCGCAGCAGCTGCAGCGGCGCCCCCGTGGCCACCGCCCGCTTGATCGCCGACGACCAGCCCTCGCCCTCCTTGACGCAGCGCCCGCACGTGAAGCCGCAGTGCCTGCCCATCCACTCGGCGTTGTTCTCGCACTCGCGGTCGTCGGCCCACTCCCGGCAGCGCTCGTGCTCGTCCTCGCACGGCCACCACGGGTGCGCGCGCGGGCCGGCGGGCTTTTTCACGCCGCGCTTGTCGTACTCGACGCGGCCGGCGCCCGTGACCGAGGCGGCGGCGGCGGCGGCGGCGGCGGCGGCGGCCTCGCGGGCGGCGGCGTTGCCGCCGCACTTGCCGCACGCGCGCGGGCAGACCAGCGCGACCAGGTTGAGCTCGTTGGGGCTGTTGTCGACGAGGGAGCAGCGGCCCGCGCGCGCCATCAGGGGGCACGCGCTGACGAGGTCCTGGCAGGGCCGGCTCTCCTCCATGTTCTTTTTCTTCGAGTCGGAGGACGAGCCGGAGGAGGAGGAGGAGGAGGAGGAAGAGGCGGAGGGGCCGTTGGCGTCGGCGTCGCCGCCGCCGCCCTTGTGCCCTCGCCGCCCAAACACAAACGAGAGGAAGCGGCGCGCCAGGCCCGGCGGTCGCCCCTGCTTGCCGCCGCCGCCCTCCTCCCCGTCGTCCCCCCACCCGCCCTTGGGGTCGCAGAACCCGCACGTGCGCGCGCACCGCCGCAAGGAGTCGCGCGGCTTGGCGACGCACTGCCCCCGCCGCGCCCAGTCAGCGCAGCGCGGCGGGCGCGGCGCGTCCTTGCGGGGCGGCCGGCCGCCCCGGCGCCACGTCCGGCGCTCGTCGTCCCGGCACGGCGACAGCCTGTCCTTGACCACGACCAGGCGCAGGCCCGAGAGGCTCTCGAGGGCGAGGCGCATCGCCTCGCACGGCATGTCGCCCAGGCAAAGCACCTCCCCCTCGACCTTGTCGCCGGGCGGCGGCGCCGTGGCCGCCGCCACGAGCGCGTCGGCGTCGCCGGCCGAGTCGCGGATCAGGGCGGCCGCGCCGCCGCCCTCGTCGTAGTCGTCGTACAGCGACAGCCCGAGCCACAGGGCCTCGGCCTCGCTGGTCGGCTCGTACCGGAACGGGAAGGGGTCTTCTTCTCCCTCGGGCTCCTCGTGGGGATCCTCGGCCGCGGACACCCTGCTCCTCTTGGTCGGAGGGTCGATGCGGCGGTCGCGGAACGACGACGAGGCAGCCAGCGAGGAGGGGAGGGCCCGGTGGTGCGCGGCCGAGAAGAGCAGGCGCACGGCCGCGGCCACGGCGATTGCGCCGAACAGCCACGCGCGCGCCCGGTGTCGCCGCATTGTGTGTGAGCGTGTCTCTTGGGCCTCGTCGTGGCGTGTGGAGGAAGGGGGAGCGAAGAAGAAGAGGAGTGAAAAGAAAATTGACTTTCGTAAAATCCAGTCGTTTGTCCGCCCAGCATCCTCCGCTACTTGAGCAGCGCGCGCGCGGCCGCAACCCCGAACAATCAATCAACGCTGCCACACACGCGCGATTGTCCACTTGCCATCTCCCCAACAGAGGGAGACAGACGGGATCACTAGGAACATCTAGCAAAACTGCGCGCGCCTACAACAGAGCCCGACAAGCAACGCCCAGCCCGGTCCCAAACCGCGGGGGAGAAGAGGCGATGAGCACGCCGCCGTCGCTCCCGCCCAAAAAGCGCCCCATCTCCGCCGCCGCCGCCGTTGCCGTCGCCGCCGCCGCGCCCGCCGACGCCGACGCCGCGCCGAAGCCCGAAACGCAGCCGCCGCCGCCGCCGCCGCCGCGCGTCACGATCGACCCGCTCAACTTGCTCGGGACGCACGAGCCGCGCGACCGCTTCGGCGACCCGCTCCCGCGCCCGGCCAAGGCCCCGCGCCAGGAGGACGAGGAAGAAGGAGGAGGAGAGGCAGGGGCCGCCGCCGCCGCCGCCGCCGCCGCCGCCGCCGCCCCGAGCCGCACGGGCAAGATCCACGGCCTGGTCGCCGAGTACCGCGCGCCGCGCATCGGCCCGCAGTACCAGGCGACGCTGCCGGAGCCGCCGGCGCGACCGCGGCCCCCTGCTCCGCCGTAAATAGGTGGCGAGGAGACAACGGGCGCGCGAGCCGACCAAAGGGCGCAGGAGCCGCGCCGCCGCCGCCGTCGAGCCTCCGAGGTGAGAACAACGAGACGAAAATCCGCCGGCAATGCACGCCAGCTACCACGCGCGCGCGGCCAAGCGCTTCAGCCTGCTGCTGCTGGACGACGAGGAGGACTACGTGGGCGACTGGGGCGTCGATTGCACGCGATGGCCGCCAGAGGTGCCGGGGTACTGGATGCAGGCCCAGCAGCAGCAGCAGCTGCAGCAGCAGCAGCAGCAGCACGGCGGGGGCGTCGCGGCGGCCGCGCTGGCGGGAGGGCGCGGCGGCGGCATCGGCGCCGGCGCCGGCGCCTTGGGCCTCGCCGGTCGCCTGCGCCTGTGCACCAAGTCGATGTTCTTCGAGCCGGACGACGTGCGCGTGCCCATCGTGCGCATCCCCTTTGCGGACGTGACCCGCCTAGAGCCGGACGACTCGGTCTTTCAGCAGCAGCAGCAGCAGCAGCAGCTGCAGCAGCAGGAGCGGGGGGCGGTGGCGAATGCGTTCCTGGGCGGCGGCGGCGGCGGCGGCGGCGGCGGAGGGGCACGGGGGGCGGCGGCAAGCTCTCCCGCCGCCGCCGCCGCCGCCGCCGCCGCCGCCTCCCGCCGCGCCCCACCCGCCGCCTTTGTCCTCGCGACCGTCAGCGCCACGCGCATGCGCGCGGGCCTGCAGGACGCGCCCTACGCGACCGACCGGGCGGGGCCCAGCGCCGCCGCCCGGATGGCCGCCGGCCGCGCCCCCGCCGCCGCCGCGTCCGCCGCCGCCGCCGCCGCCGCCGCCGCCCACCCCAGGGAGTTCGTCTGGGCCTTCTCCCTGCGCTACGCCAAGCTCGACGCCCTGCTCCCGGCCGCCATGGAGCAGCTCGCCGTCTCGCGCCTGCCCCCGCTCGAGCGCCTGCAGGTGCGCTCGGCCTCCGCCGCCGCGCGGCAGGACGCCGCGCGGTTCGACCCCTCGCGCCTAGCCGACCTGCGCGAGGCGGTGCTCTGGGAGGGCCCCGCGGAGCAGCGCTCCCCTCTGGTGCGCGAGCCGGGCCGGCTGGCTGTCAGCACGTCGCGCCTGTACTTCCAGCCGCTGCACGACGTGGACGGGTCGGGGGCGGTCCGGTCGCACCCGCTGGCCGCCGTGGCGGCCGTCGCCCGGCGGCGCGCGTCGCTGCGGCCGACAGGCGTCGAGGTCTTTTTCCTGCAGCCGCCCTTTGGCGGGGGCGGTGGCGGCGGCGGCAGCGGCGCTGCGGCGGCGGTCCTGGGCGACGACACCCGCCGCGCCCTGGCCGAGGGCCCCTTTTGGGACGCGCCCAGCGCCTTTTTTGCCCTGCGCAAGGAGGCCGACCGCGACGCGTTTGCGGGCGCCATCTCGGCGCGGCCCTTCCTCGGCGCCGCGGCCGCGCTGGCCGGCGTCGGCGGCGTTGGCGGCGGCGCGGCAAGGGCTGGACCGGCAGCAGCAGCAGCAGCAGCAGGAGGAGGCGGCAGCGGCGGGGTCGCGTCGACGCCAAAGGGCGGCCCCAGCCCCGTCCCCCAGGCCCCGCCGCCGCCGCCCGTCAGCCCGGCCGCCGCCCTCGCCGCCGCGAGGGAGCTGCTCGAGGCGTCCGGCGGCTGGCTGCCGCGCGCGGCGGCCGCGTGGCGCCGCGGCGCGGTCTCCAACTTTGACTACCTGCTGCTGCTCAACCTGGCCGCCGGCCGCTCGTTCAACGACCTGGCGCAGTGGCCAGTGTTCCCCTGGGTGCTGGCCGACTACGCGCCGGAAGCGCCGCCGCCGCCCCCGACGCCCGCGACGCCCGCCGCGGCCGCGATCGTCGGCGGCCGCGGCGGCGGCGGCGGCGGGGTAGGAGGAGGAGGGACGGCAGGGGGGGGCGCGCACGCGGCGTCGTCCCCGCCGCCGCCGCCGCCTCCGGTACCGCCGCCGCCGCCCCCTGACCCCTCGCTCGACCTGTCCGACCCGTCCCTCTTCCGCGACCTCTCCAAGCCCGTCGGCGCGCTCACGGTGGAGCGCCTGGCCGACTTTCGCGCGCGCTACCGCGACATGCTGCAGATCGAGCGCGACCACGCGGCGGCCGGGCGGCGCGCGCGGGGCGAGGCGCGGGCGCGCAGGCGGGCGGCGGCCGCGGCCGCCGACAAGGCCGCCGCCGGCAGGAGAGGCGGAGGCGCCAAAGCGCGGCGGCAGCAGCAGCAGCAGCAGGAGGACGGCGACAAAGACGGCGGCGACGGCGATGGCGGCGGCGACGACGACGACGACGACGACAGCCCCGGGGCGCGCGGCAGCGCCCTGCCCGAGGTGCCCCCGGCCTTCATGTACGGCACGCACTACTCGGCCCCCGGGTACGTGCTCTACTGGCTCGTGCGCGCGTGCCCGGGCCACATGCTCCGCCTGCAGGGCGGGCGGTTCGACGCGCCCGACCGCCTGTTCTGCTCGGTCGCCGAGGCGTGGCGCTCGGCGACGACGTCGACGACCGACGTGAAGGAGCTGATCCCCGAGTTTTACATGCTGCCGTCGGCCGCGGTGGCGCGCGCGGCGCTGGCGCAGCTCGACAGGGAGGAGGCGGCGGTGGCGGCGGCGGGCGGGGCCGGGGCGGGCGCGGGCGCCGTGGCGGGGACTGCTCCGGTCGCGAGCAACGACGGCGGCCAACGCGGAGGCCTCGGCGGCCCCGCCCCGCCCAGCGGCGGCGACGGAAGAAGCAGCTACGCCAACAACAACATCAGCAGCAGCCGCGACGACCCCGGCCCGACCAACGACGACGGCGGGCGCGACGGCACCGTCGACTTTCTGACCGCCAACCCGCGCCTCGCGCTCGGCGTGCGCCAGAGCGGCCGGCCCGTCGGCGGCGTCGAGCTGCCGCGCTGGGCGCGCGGCTCGCCGGCCTTTTTTCTCGCCACCATGCGCGCCGCGCTCGAGGCCCCGAGCGTCAGCGCCTCCCTCCACCGCTGGATCGACCTGGTCTTCGGCTGCCGCCAGCGCGGCGCCCCGGCCGTGGAGGCCGACAACGTATTCTACTACCTGACCTACGAGGGGGCCGTTGACGTCGACAGGCTAGAGTCGCCGCTGGAGCGCCGCGCGCTCGAGACGCAGGTCGACGAGTTCGGGCAGGCCCCCCGGCAGCTGTTCGCCCGGGAGCACCCGGCGCGGCTGGTGCGGCCCGCGGCGCCGGACCCGCGGGCGCTGCTGCGGGCGGTGGTGGCGGCGGCGGACGACGCCGCGGCGGGCGGGGGTGGCGGGCAAAAGGGGGCGGCGCGGATGGGCAGGGGCGGCGGCGGCGGCGACAACGGCGGCGGCGGCGGCGGCGGCGCGGGCGAGGACGCCGGCGGGCGCGCCCTGGCGCTGTCGCTGCTCAACAGCATCGTGGCCGCGGCCGCGCCCGAGATGGCGGCCGAGGCCGAGGAACTGGCGAGGCTCGAGGCGCAGGCGGCAGCGGCCGCCGTCTCCGCGGCGCGAACCAGCAGCAGGCTCGCAGGGCGCGGCGGCGGCGACGGGAGCGGCGGCGACGGGAGCGGCGGCGACGGAAGCGGCGGCGGCGCCGGCGACGCGTCAGACACCGCCGCCGCCACCTCTGCAGCAGCAGCAGCCGCCGCCGCCGTCGCTGCCTTTCCGTCATCCGCTTCCTCGCGGCTCACGGGCCTGCTCGGCGCGCTCGCCTCGGCCGCGGCCGCCGGCCTGGACGCCGCGGCTGCCTCTGCCCAGGCGCCCGCCCCCGCGCCGCCCGCCCCTCCCGGCGGCGGCGGCGGCCTCGGGAGCTCGCTGCTGGCCACGCTGCAGCACTCGTTCGCGCGCGGCGTCCAGCACGCCGCCGCCGCCCAGGGTGCGGCCGGAGCCGCGTTCTCGGCCGCGGGCCCCGTCTCAGTCGTCGCGGGCCGCCGGCGCACCCCTCCCCCCGCTCCTGCTGCTGCCGGCGATCCCGCGCCCTCTGCCTCGGCCGCCGCCGCCGCCTCTGCCGCCGCCGCCGCTGCTGCCGCGGTTGGGCCGCCCGACGCGGCGACGGGCTGCCGCTTGCACGCGCACGCTCTCAGCAGGAGCGGGAGCGGGAGCGGGGCGGGAGGCGCAGGCCCTCCCGCGGGCGCCTGGCCGACCGCGCTCGCCGATCGCCTGCGCGTGCGCCGCGCCGTGCGCCTGTCCCCAGAGGGCGCGCCCCTGACGGCCGCGGTCGCGCTCGCGCTCGGCGACGACGGCGGCGGCGGCGGCGGCGGCGAGTCCTGCGCCGCCGTCGTCGGGCGCGGGGGCCTGCTGCGCGTGCTGCGGGTCCCCGGGCTGGAGGCCCAGCGGTCCGCCGTCCTGACAGAGCCCCGGCCGCCGCCCGCGCCCTCGGCGCCCGCGTCGTCCTCGTCGGCCTCCGGGTCTCCCGCCGACCTGCTGTGCCTGGCCGCGCTCCCAAGGGGCGCGAGCAGCAGCGGCGGCGGCGGCGCGATGCTGCTGGCCGGCGCGGCGTCCGGACGCGTGCACGCTTTTTCGCCGGCCGCGGGGCTGCCCGCGGGCAGCTGGGCGGCGCACGGCCCCGGCGTCGGCGTCCGGGCGCTGCTCGCGCTGCCGGGCGCGCGCGTGGCCAGCGCGGGCGACGACGGCGTCGTCAAGGTGTGGGACGTCTGCGCCCGGCTTCCGTGGGCGGCGGCCGCGGCAGGAGGAGGAGGAGCAGGAGGAGGAGGCGCGGTGGCGACGGCGGCGGGCGGTGGCAGCCTCCTGCTCCGGCTGTCTGTCGGCGGAGGCCTCCCTTCCTCCGCCGCCGCCCCGCCGGCCGCCGTCCGCTGCCTCGCGTCCACGCCTTCTGGGCAGACGCTCGTGGCCGGGTCCGCCGACGGCACCGTGTCCGCGTGGGACCTGCGGACGGGAGGCAGGAGGGTGTGGGCGGCGCAGGCCGGGGCGGGGGGCGGGGCGGGGGGCGGCGGCACCGGCAGCGGCGGGAGCGCGAGCGGCGCCCTGATGTCTCAAGGGGCCGCGGTCGTCGTTGTCGGCGGCGTCGCGGTCGTGTGCGGCGGCGCCTACGTGGCCGCGGCCGCGTCCGACGGCGCCCTCTCCCTGCACGACTGGCGCGTGGGCGGCGCGCGGGTCGCCTGCGCGCGGGCGCCCGGCGGCGCCGCGCTGCGCTGCCTCGCTTCGGACGGCGCGCTGGTGCTGGCCGGCGGCGACGGCGGGCGCCTGCACGTGTGGGACGCCGCCGCCGCCGCCGCCGGTGCTGCAGCTTCTTCTGGTGGCGGCGCTTTGGGCGGCGCCGTCCCTGCTCCCGCCGCTTTGGGCGACGGCGGGGACACGCCCGCGCCGCTCCCGTCGCTGCGCCAGCTGCTGTGCGGCAGCCGCGCCGCCGTCGCGTCCGTGCTGGTCTTTGGCGGCGGGGGCGGCGGCGACGCGGCGGCGACGCACGCGGTCGCGGCGCAGGACGACGGCAACCTGGTGCTGCTGGCGCAGTGACGCTGCGGGTCGGTGTGTGTCAAGTGATCACGGCTGCGGTGCCTAGACCTTGAAGCGAAAAAAGGCTGCGCCCTTGGCGGCAACGGACGAGCGGGCGTCGGCGGCAGCAATGACAAATAATCGAGCTTCTCTCTCTCCGAACCTCTTTACGACTGACACGCGCACGTTGCCTCGCGGATCGATATCACCCACACACACCGCTCGTTTGCATACGCACGCGACCTGCGTCCCACGCTTTTGGAAGAAGCTCTCTTTGTTGTGTTCTCACTGTCTCTCTCCCGTTGGCCTCTTTCCAAACGCCGCTCCTTCTTGCCCCGCCAAACATAGAACCTTTGCGTCCCGTTTCCCTAGCCTCGCGACGCATTCGCGGTCTGCGCCCTTGTTCTCTGGGGGCGCGCGAGAGACAGTGAGGGAGAGGTCGGGCAACAACGACAGCTGTGAAATGGCCGAGCAGTTCAAATTGCTGGGCGCGCTCGCAAGCGACGCGTTCGTGCAGCAGTATGAGAAGCACGTGAGTCTTGGCGACTTTGTCGCCCCATCGTGTCCGTGAGACGGCTGATGTGGCGTGAGAGGGACAGATTGAGCCAGAAAGGAAAACACCGCGCCAATCGCCGCCGACGACGCCCGACAACGCGCACACTCGCCCACAAATCGCAAAAAAAAAAACATCACAACAGCCCGACCTCAAGGACGCGCTCCAGGCGTGCACGCGCGCCCAGCTGACGCCCTTTGCCGACGGCGTCCTCGCTCAGGTGCACCGCGCTCTCGAAACGATCCACGCGTCGCAGCCGGAGGAGCAGGAGCAGGAGGACGCCGCCGCCGCCGGCAATGCGGCCGCCGCCGACGCCGCCGAGACGGCCGCGCACGCGCTCCGCGTCGCCGCCACCCTGGCCTCCGAGCTGCTGCGCGCCACCGTCGCCGCCGAGGCCGCCCCCCTGCCGTCCCTGCGCCACGCCGTGCTCGCGCTCCACGACCACGCCCTGCTGGAGCTCGGCGAGCGCGCTGACGTCCAGGACGCCGTCGCCGCGCTGTGCTGCGGGTGGTGGCGCGCGGCGGCACCCGAGCGCGAGCGGCTGCTGTCGCAGGCGCTGCCCTACCTGCTGATCCGCGCGCTGGCCACGGGGAAGGCCGCGCACGTGCGCGCGTGCAACGACATGCGCGAGGGGCTCGAGCTCCTTGACTACGACGACGACGACATCGCCGACCTGCGGCGCCTGCTGCTGCACAGCGCGCGCTCGCCGCACTTTTTGGGGCGCCAGGAGGGGCGCTCCTTCCTGGCCACGGTCCTCACGCTGCACCCGCTCATCGTGCGCGAGTTCTCGCAGGTCGTGCGCTCCATGGCCGCGTCTGGGCGCAGGCAGGTGCTCGACGCCTACGGCGACGTTGTCCTGCGCGGATGGCGCGCGGCGCAGGGTGCCTGCCTGCGCGAGATCGAGACGACGCTGATCCAGGACGGCCTCGCGCTGGCCGCCCTGCGCGCGTCGACCCCGGCCCTGGCCGCCAGCCTGCGCCACGTGCTGTCCCACCTGCACGGCGCAAAGCGCTTCGGCGCCACCTCGGCCGGCGCCACCGACGCGCTGCTGGTGCGCGCGTACGAGCCGATCCTCTTCCGCGACCTGGACGCCGCCAACGGCGCCGTGCGGCGCAACGCCCTGCGCCTGCTGCTCGACTGCTTCCCGCTGGCCGACCCGGAGGCCGCCGACGAGGACGGCGACGCCCTCATGCGCAGGCAGTTCGCCGCCCTGAGCGCCGCGCTGGCGGACGAGTGCCCGGGCGTCCGCGCGGTCGCCGCGCTCGGCGCGGGCGGCGTGCTCGACCGCTACTGGGAGATGGTGCCGACGGCCACGTGCGCCGTCTACGTCGGCAGGCTCGCCTCGGAGCTCGCCTTCGACGGGGCCAGCCCGGCCGTGCGCGCGGCGGCCGTGCAAGGGCTGGCGCTGCTCGTCGACAACGTCCGCGCGCAGCCGGTGCTGCGCGCGGCGCTGCCGCGGCTGGCGCCGCTGTCGCAGGACGCCGCGCCGGCCGTGCGCTCGGCGCTGGCGGCGCTGCTGCTGCGGGCGACCACGTCGCGCGAGCTGCGGTTCTGGGACGTGGTGCCGCTGGAGCGGCTGCTGGACGCGCTGGTGGCGGAGGCCGGAGGGGCCAACGGCGGGATGGTTGTTGCTGGGGGCGGCGGCGGCGGGGGCAGAGGCGGCGACAGGGGCGACGGGGGCGACGGCGCCTCCCCGGACCAGCGGCAGCCGCAGCTGACCGAGGCCGGCGCGCTGCTGTTCCGCGTGCTCGCGCCCTCGTACGTGCCCCCGTCGGGCACGTCGGCCGAGGGCGAGGCGCCCGCACGCGTGGCCGCCCTGCTGCGCCGGCACCCGGCCGCCGGGCAGACGCTGTGCCGGCTGCTGGCGGCGTCGCTCGAGGCGGCAGGGCCGGGCGGCGGCAGCGGCGGCGGCGCAAACGGCGGGCGGGCCAACAACGCCGCCGGCGGTGCCGCGGGCGCGTGCGGCCTGAGCGTGCCCGCCCCGCTCGAGGCGGTCGTCGCCCTGGCCGGCGCGCTCGCCAAGCACCTGCTCTCGGCGCCGCCACAGGGGTGGGTCGACCCCTCGGCGGCGCGCGGCGGCGGCGGGCGGCGGCTCGGCGCGGGCGGCTCGCCGCCGCGCAAGCAGCCCAAGGGGCGCGGCGGCAAGGCGGCGGCGGCGGCGGCGGCGGCGGCGACGGCCGCTGCCGCCACCGCCACCGCTGGCAACAAGCGCCGCAAGCAGCCGGTCAAAAAGGCGGGCGGCGGGCAGGGCGACGGCGAGGAGGAGGAGGAGGACGTCGTGGTGCTGCGGCCGGCAGCGGCGGCGGCGGCTGGCCCCGAGCGGGAGGCGCCGGCGGCGTGGGCGGCCATCCTGGGCGGGCTGGCCGAGCTGTGCTCGGGCTTGGGGTCGCTGGCGCTCGCGGGCGAGGTAGCCGGGCCGGAGGACGTGGCCGGCGCGCTGCCCGCCGCGCCGGCCACGAAAGGCGGCAAAGGAAAGGCGGCGGCGGCGGCGGCGGCGGCGGCGGCGGCGGCGAGCGGCAGCGGCGGCGGCGGCGACGGCAGCGACGGCGGCCCGCTGCAGCGGCTCCTCGCGATGGCGCCCACGCTGGGCGCCCGCCGCGCCGTGTGGCGCATCGCCGCCGCCCTGCCCTGGTCCCCGGCCGCGGCCGCCCTGCGCGCCGACGCGCTCGCGCGCGTGGCCTCTGGCGACCTGCTGCTCGGCGGCGGCGGCGGCGGCAGCGGCGGCAACGGCAGCGCGGCCGCCGGGGAGGAGGCGGCCTCGTCCTCCGCGCTGGCCGCCCTCGCCGGGTCCCAGTCGGGCGCCAAGCTGGCCGCGATCCTGTGCGAGGCCGGGGGCGCGAGCTGGGAGCCGACCGCGTTCGACGCGCCCGAGGAAGACGACGAGGCGGAGGAGGAGGCCGGCGGCGGCGATGACGAGGACGACGACGAGGAGGACGGCGAGGCGGCCGCCGTCGTCCGGTGCGGCGGCTGCGCCCGGTCCAAGCCCGACGCGACGCTGCTGCTGTGCGACGGCTGCGACGGCGCCTACCACGCGGCGTGCCTCGACCCGCCGCTGCCCGGCATCCCGCGCGGCGACTGGCTCTGCCCGCCCTGCGCGGCCGAGGTGCGGCGGCACGGCGGCCGCATGGGCGCCGCGGGCGCGCTTGCGCACGTGTCCCTGATGCTGGCGGGCGAGCCAGGGGGCGCCGGCGCCGCCGCGGGCCGGGCGCTGCTGCGCCGCTCGGGCGCGCTGCGCGGCCTGCTGCCCGCGGCCGAGGCCGCCGCGGGCGACGCGTCGGAGCAGGCCGAGGACGCGCTGCGGCGCCTGGCGCGCCGACGCGCCGGCACCAGCACCAGCAGCGGGAGCCGCGAGGACGAGGGCGCGGCCCTGTCGCTGGCGGCCGCAGCGCTCGACGGCGCGGCGCTGTGGGCGCGCGCGGGCCTGCACAGCCTCGTGGCGGCGGGCAGCGGCGGGCCCGAGGGCGACGCCGACGCGGCCGTGCGCCAGGCGGCGTCGGCGGTGCTGGGCGCGGCCGAGTGCGGCGCGTCGACGGTACGGGCGCTCGCGGCCTGGGTGCAGGCGACGGCAACAACGGCGGGCGATGCTGCTGCTGCGGCCGCGGCTGGGAAGGATGAGGACGACGACGACGAGGGCGAGCGGCCGCCGCCGCCGCCGCAACCGCTCGCCAAGGCCGCCGCGCCCGCCCGCGGCCGCCGCCGCCGCGACGCCGCCGACGCCCCCGAGCCCGCCCCGGCCCCAGGCCCCCCGACCGACGGCAGCAACAGCGACAGTGACAGCGCCAGCCGCGCCGCCCTCCTCGCCTCCCTGGCGCGCTGGCTGGGCCTGCTGGGCGACGCGCTGCGGCTGAGGGGCTTTGGCGAGCCCCTGGCGCCCGGGCCCGCGGCCGTCGTGGCGGCGAGCGGGCGCGCGGCGCTCGCGCTGCTGCGGGAGGGGGCGCGGCGCGAGGGCGGGGCGTGGCGCGCGAAGCGCGAGGGCGTTGGGCGGGCGCTGGCCGCCGACGCGGCGCTGCTCAAGCTGCTGCTGGCGGCCGAGGCGACGGGGCGGCGCGCGGTCGCAGAGGCAGAGGCAGAGGCAGAGGCGGCGGCGGCGGGGGCCGCGCTTCCGCCGCCGCCGCCGCCGGCCAGCGTTGCCGCCGCCGCCACCGAGTCGGCCGCGTGGGCCGCCGACCTGCTCGAGGCGCTGGCGGTCAAGCCGCTCGCGCCCCTCGCGCCCACGCTCACGCGCGAGGTCAGCGCCGTCGTGGGCTTGCTGCTGGAGGAGGAAGAGCACGCGCGGCAACAGCGGCAGCGGCAGCGAGCGGCGGCGGCAACCGGAGCGGACGACGACGAGCGCGGCAACGGCGACGGCGACGACGGTGGCCCCGCCTCTTGGGTGCGCGCTCTGGCCTCGGCCGCCACGGCGGTCCTGCTCGCGGCCGCGGACAAGCAGCGGCATCACACAGGTGGCGACGACGATGCCGACAAGGAGGAGGATGGGGAGAACGCCGACCCTGCCGCTGCGACTGCCGCTGCCGCTGCTCCTGGCGGCAAGGGCGGCGGCAAGGGCGCCGCCGTCCCGCCGGCGCCGCGCGCGGTCGCCCTGCCCACCGTCGTCGTGGCCGCCCTCGCCGTCGGCGCCGGCCCCGGCGCCCGGCGCGGCCCAGGGCTCGGCGCCCTCGCCCGCGCCGCCGCCGAGGCGGCCCTGGACGCGGGCAGGCGAGAGGACTGGCCCTCGATGGCCGGCGCGCTGCGGCTTGCGTTCAGCGCGGCCGGCGCGCCAGCGGCGGCGGCCTCGGCGGCGCTCGAGGAACTGTGCGGCGACGAGCTGCGGTCGCTGCGCGCCGAAGCGGCGCAGGCGGGTGGAGCAGGCGTTGAGGCCGGCGCGGCCTCGGCGCTGATGGCCGCGGCCGAGGTCGACCTGCTGATTGGGGGGGGCCCTGGGGGTCCTGCCAAGTCGGCGGTTGCAACGATTTGACAGAGGACAGTCCGCCGTCGCGCGTGTAGCTGCCGCTGCCGTTGCCGCCTCGCTTTTTGCTTTCGTCTCTGTCCCTCACCCTCTTTTTGATCGCTTGACTTGACGCCTGACCACGACCGACATATACACGTCCTATTTGAAACGACCATCATCGACCCGCCGATCCCCGTCTCTCTCTTTCTCCTCTGCTCCTCCGAAAAGAGCCAAGGACCACAAACGGAACCCGACAAAAAGCGCACAACCCCGATCGATGCTCGCCGCAAAGATGCGCAGCATGGGCAGCGCCGCCGTGCAGCACCGCGTCGCGGGCCGCGCCCTCCCGCCCGCGCGCGCCGCCTCGACCGAGGCCGCCCCGGCCTCGACGACCGCCGCCGCCGCCGCCGCCGCCTACGTCGCGCCGATGCTCGCCGCGCTTGCGCCCACGCCCGGCCCCACGCTGCGCGACGCGGGGCCGCCGCCCGCCCGCTTCCAGCCGGGCAAGGGCACGCTCCTGTCCATCGCGCAGGCCGCCTTCGCGCCCGTCGCGCGCCTGGGCAGCGGCGCCCTGGCCTACGGCTACGGCGTCACCCGCGAGGGCGGCGGCGCCGCGCAGCCCGGCCGCTACTCTGTCGTCGACGGCGTCTTCGAGACGTCGCAGGTCGCCTCGCTGCCGCGCCCGGCCCAGCCGCTCGTGCTGTTCGAGTTCCAGTCGTGCCCCTTCTGCGCCAAGGTGCGCGAGGCGGCCTCCATGCTCGACCTGGACGTCCTGTTCCTCCCCTGCCCGAAAGACGGCGAGCGCTTCCGCCCGAAGGCGGTCGAGCTCGGCGGCAAGGCCCAGTTCCCGCTGATGCTCGACGCTGGCGCGCCGGGAGGGCCCGTCCTGATGTACGAGTCGGCCGACATCATCCGCTACATGTTCGAGCGCTACGGCCCGGGCGAGGCGGCCATCCCCTCGATGCTGGGCGGCGGCACGCTCGCGACGCTGTCGGCGGCGCTGGCCGTGCTGCCGAGGGGCGGCGCGGGCGGCCGCGCCAAGCCGAGCGGCAAGCCCGCGCCCGAGAAGCCGCTCGTGCTGTGGGCGTACGAGGCGTCGCCATTCGTGCGCATCGTGCGCGAGCGCCTGGGCGAGCTCGAGCTCGCCCACCTGCAGGTCACGGTCGCGCGCGGCAGCGCCGACAAGCGCCAGAGGCTGCTCGACGCGCGCGGTGCCTTCCAGGTGCCCTACCTCGAGGACCCCAACGCGGGCGTCTACCTGTTCGAGTCGTCGGCGATCCTCGACTACCTCGACGCCGTGTACGGCGCGGGGGCGCCGTCGTCGGCCTGAAAATGGCGGAGACAGAGAGAGAGAGAGAGCGCAGTCGGCATCGCGATCCGGCGGCAGCGTCGTTCTTCCTCCTCCTATTCCTCGTCCTCCTCCTGCCGCGCGCGACTTGGGTCACAACTAGCGCGCCCACCCTTCCCTCGGCGATCATAAGAGCAGCCTGGAGCGCCCGCCCGTCTTTCGGAGCCGTCTTTCGGGGCGGGGGCCGGCGCCGGGGCGCCAAGGCGCCATCGTCCTCGGCGATGGAGAGAGCCCTTTTCGCTGATGTCGTCGCGAGGAGGCGGCGGTGTTGCCATGTCCGCCGGCCTGCGCATCGGTGGTCGCAGCTAGCGCAGCGCATCTGAATGAATTGTCAAACAAAAAAGCTGTCGTTTTATCTCCCCCAAAGAGGGAGGAGGAGGGCGGGAGGCGCCTGGGAGGCGCCTGGAGGGTGGCAGTAACGAATAATGGTGGGCGCGCGCGGGCAGGCCTTGCCGCAGAGGCGATGAAAAAAGGGCGTGCGTGGAGGCAGGGCTCGGGGGGGCAGCGCGCGCGCTCTTTTCGGTCGTGGTGGGTGGTAAAGGAGGGTTTGGGGCAGGGGCGCTTGCTTTCTTTGTTTTTGTTCCGAGACGCAAAAGAAGGGGGGCGTCCCCGACGCCCCGCCGAGCAGGGGAGAGGGGGGAAGGGGGGGCGGCAGGCAAGAGCGAGAGAGCGACAGGAAGATAAACACACGAGGCGGGGGCACCCGACGCGCCCGTCTCGCTCTACCCTGCCTCTCTAGGCGACCTTGGCCACCAGCTTGTCGCCGACGCCCGCGAGCGCGTCGGCCGCGCCCCGCACCGCGCCCCGCGCCGCCGCCGCCGCGCCCCCCTGCGCCGCCGCCGCCGCCCGCAGCTTCTGCGCGTTGTGCGGGTGCGCCGGCAGCAGCAGGTAACAGTTCATCGCGCTCGCGATCGTCCCCAGCAGGCCCACCGTGCGCGGCCGCAGCTTGAGCACCTGCAGCAGGCCCATGGCCGTCGCCATCTGCACGCACCCGTGCAGCAGCACGAACGAGCGTGCGTTGATCTCCTCGCGCGCGCGCTCCTGGCGCGCGAGCCACTCGCCGTCCGACTCTCCCGGGCGCTGCCGCGCGGCCGCCTGCAGGATGCCGTGCGCCTCGAGCACGACCGTGCAGGCGGACCCGAGCGCCCACGACCACAGCGACACCTTTTGCGCGCGCTCGCCCGCCTTTTTCCCCGCCTTGGTCTCGGGCAGCAGGCCGATCTGGTTGGCCCACACGACGTGGTCCGCCGCAAAGTAGGTGGCCATCAGGGCGTCCTTCAGCTTGGCCACCGCCTCGACCTGCCACGCGGCCTTGCCCGGCAGCCGCGGGTCGACCAGCAGCGGGGAGACGGCCTCGAGCGGCCGCATGACGCGGAACACCTTGCGCGCGGCGGTCACAGAGGCCTGGACCTTGCGGAGCTGGCCGGGCTGGCCGGCTGAGAGGAACATGCAGGCGTACTGTGCTTGTTTGTTTGTGATTGGTGTTTTGGCGGTGTGGGTCGTGGATGAGCGGATTCGGCGGGGACGAGCAAAAGGGCGTCTAGGTTTTCGTCGGGCTGGGCGCAAGCGAGCGAGCGGGCGAGCGACGGCCGAGCGAGCGGGCGCGCGCGACGGCGGCCGCCTTTTGGGGGGCGCGCGAACGCACCTGGATGAGCGCGGTGAGCTTGTCCTTGCCGTCGGCCTTGACGCAGAAGCCCTTGATGACCTGTCGGATGGGGAAAGAGGCGGGGGGAGGGAGGAGGGAGGTTCAATTCGAGTTTGTCACGGCGGAGGGGAAGTTTTGGTCGACGTGGAGAGGGAGGAGAGAACAGAATTTCTTCAGTCGCGACGCAAGCTTGGAGCGTGCGCCGCCTCCTCCTCCACCCCGCAAAACGGCGCACCTGCAGGGCGTCGTCCATCTCCACCTTGGCGATGGACTTGCCGGACGCCATTGTCGCAGGCGTGTGTGGGTTTGTGAGGGGGGCGATGATGTCCGCGGTCTCGGGAGAAAAAAGAGGGGTTGTTGCGCGTTGGGGCTGCGCGTTTTTGCGTGCAGAGAGCAAGATGGGGGAGGGGGCAGCAATACGGGCGCGCGCGTGTATTTTCGTATCAAACTCGACCGTCCTTGTGTTGGTCAGCATCTGGCTTGCAGAGCACGCAGAGTTTAGGGGAACGGGGGGCGCGCGCCGACGGCGCCCCCGGACGCCGCCGCCGACGACCTCGGTGGCCCCCAACGCGGCGATGGCTTGGCCGAGGCGCTCTTTCAAACTCCTGGTGGTGTGGCTCCTGTCAAATCACACGAGCGTCGTCGATCCGACCAAGGCGGCAAACACCGCAGCAGCAGCAGGGCGGCTGGACGCCAAAAATCTCCTAGCAGCACCGACAGCAAAAGTGGCCACGGCCGCGCGGCGGCGGCCCGGGGCAAAGAGATGAGGGCGGGCGCCCGGGGCGGCACCGCCGACGCCGCTCCAAGGCCACGCCGGCGGCGCCGCCGGCCGAAGCAGCCCGCCGACACGGCCCGCGGGCGACCACTGCCGCGACGACGACGTCGCGTACGCGCGGGCCAGCGGCGCTGGCGACACCGGCGACGACGATGACGGCCCACTGGCGGCGACGGCGGCAGCGGCGAGGGGCGGCAGGAGCGGCAAGGCAGCCTGGGCGCCGCCGGCACGGTCCGCCCCGAGCGCGCCGCCGCCAGCCGTCAGCCGCGCCGACCGCGCCGTTTCCGCAACCTCTGCCTGTTTCGGCATCGGCGGCGGGCGCCACGCGCCTGCGGGATGCATGCCCGCCAGCTCCACCAGCGCCTGCTGCCGCACGGCGCCCCCGGGCTGCAGCAGCTGCCGCCGCAGCCACGCCCGGTGCCGCTCGCCCTGCTCCTCCTGCTTCTTGCTCTTTGGCCGCCCGGACCCCGGCGCCGCCGCCGCCGCGGCCGCCGCGCCTTGACCCGTCTGCCCGCCAACAACGCCGCCGCCGCCGCCGGCGACGCCCCACCGCTGCAGCAGCGCCTCGTCCACGGCCGCGCGCTGCGCCGCCACAAGGGCGCGCACGCGCTGCACGAGCCAGGGGTTGGGGTCGCCCAGGCGCGCGGCCTTGTCCTCGAGGCGGCCGAGCAAGGCCGGGGCCGGCAGCGACACCAGACGCCACGTCAGCTGTGCGAGCACGATCGGCAGCGGCGACTCGTCCGCGCCGCCGTCGCCGCCGCGCCCCTTTCCGCCGCCGCCGCGCCCCTTGCCGGCGCCGCGCCCGCCCCCCAAAACGGCCTGGAGAAACCTCGCGTCGCCGCCGTCCTCCTCCGCCTCCGCCTCCTCCTCGCCCGTTTCCCCTCCTCCCCCTGCGCCCCCCTCGCCCGGCCTCGCGAGCGCCACCCCGACCTCGGCCGCCACCTGCCGCAGCCGCGCGGCGCTCGCCACCCCGGCCAAACCTCTCGCGGCCGCCAGCCGCAGCGACCGCCCGTCGCCCCTAAGCAGCGCGTAGAGCGCCGAGTCGAGGTCGAGCGCCCGCCGCGCGAGCTGGTCCGCGGCGCCGTTGGCCGCGCGCGGCACAAGCGCGACGTCGGCGCGCTCGAAGGCGCCGTCGATCAACTGGCGGGCGCGCACGTACAGGCGCGCGACCGCCGGGGCCGAGCCGCACGCGCGCGAGCGCAGCTGCCCGACGACGAGCGCCGAGTCGCCGCGGACGGCCAGCCGGCGCACGCCGGCGGCGGCGGCGGCCTCGAGCCCCGCGAGCAGGCCCTGGTACTCGGCCTGCGCGGCCGACGTGCCGTAGGGGAGGGAGCGGCCGCCACGGCAGACGGCGCGGAGGCTGGCGGAGGAGGCGAGGGCGGCGGCGGTGCCGCCCAAGGCGGCCCTGGCGCGCTTGCGGCGGCGGGCGGGCGGGGGCGACGAGGCGCCTGCGCCGGCGCTCTCGTCCTCCTCCTCCCGCTGCTGCTGCTGCTCTCGCTCTTGCTCTTGCTCTCGCTCTTGCTGCTGCTGCTCCGCGAGCAGCGCGCCGGCCAGCGCGGCCAGGGGGGCCTGCCGCAGGTCGTACAGGACAAACCCGAATGACGCGCGCCCCGGGTTGTTGCGCGACGCGCCGTCGAACAGCAGCAGGTGGGTGGGCATGTGTGCGGCGGCCGCGGCGAGCGCGGCGTCGTCGGACAGGGACGCGCCGCCGCTGTCCCCGCTGCCAAAGCCGCCGACAAAGCCGCCGCCGAAGCCGCCGCCGCCGCCAATCGCGGTCCCCTCGCCGTCTCCGGCGGCGCCCCCGGCCCCGAAGCGCCCGCCTTCCACGTGCCACTCGAGCGCCTCGGGGGAGAGGGGCACGGGGACGCCGTGCGCGCCGCGCACCACCATGATGTGCCCCTCCGAGGCGGCCAGCGCCGCGGCCAGCGTGGCGACGTCGGGGCCGCCGACGACCGGCGAGTGCGGGCTGGCCGCCAGACCCGGCGCGGCGGCGGGTTCGCCTGCTCCTCGTCCTGCTCCTCCGCCTCCTTGTCCTTCTCCAGGCTGGGCCGCGTGCTGCGGTTGCTGTTGCCGCTGCTGCGGACTGCCATGCGCAGCCCAGTGCGGCGCAACGGACGCCCACCGCAGCGTCCGCAGCGTCGCGCCGGGCACGGGCGGCCCCGCGCGCGCCGTCACGCTGCCCCCGAGGGCCGCGTCCTCTTGGTGGCACTCGAGCCGCGCGAAAGAGGGGGAGGACGATGCGCGCGCGCCTGCATGCGCCTCGTCCTCCTCGCTCTCGCTGCTACTCGTGCTGCTGCTGCTGCTGCTGCTGCTTGCGCTGTTGTCGGCCGCTCGGCCCCCGCCGCCGCCGCCGCTCTCTTCCAGGCTCCAACCGGCCGCCACGGCCGCGGCCTCCCACTGCTTGAGCCGCGTGGCCGCCGCCGCCGCCGCCGACGACGACGACCCACCAACCGCAACGGACGTTGCTGGGGCGGGCGCCGCTGCCGCCGCAGCCGCCGCAGCCGCGCCGGCCTCCTCGGCGTCCCGCATCCTCCGGCGCAGCAGGGCCGGCGGCACGCCCATCGCCTCCCCCGCGGCGCGCGCCACCGCGCCCGCAAAGTCGTCCTCGAGCGGCAGGTCCAGCGCGCGCCGCGGGTCCAGCGCGGGGAGGGCCGCGGCCACGCGCCGCGCCGCGCGCTCGTACGCCGAGGGCGCCGCGCGCGCCGCCTGCTCCAGCGCCAGCAGCGCGTCAAGCGCGGCGTTGGCCTGGGCGTCGGCGGCCGCGTTGCCCGCGCGCGGCACGTGCTGCACGGCCACGGTGGCGCCGGGAAACCGCGCGAGCTCCCGCGCGCGCGCCAGCAGCGGCAGCATGCGCGGCGAGCCCGCGGCGAAGTTGCCCGCCAGCTGCTGCACGACCAGCAGCGAGTCGCCGCGGCAGACCAGGCGCCGCGCGCCGGCGGCCAGCGCCGCGCGCAGGCCCTCGGACAGGGCGGCGTACTCGGCCTGGTTGTTGCTGTGGCCGCGGGGGAGGCAGCCGCTGCCGGCGAGGACGGCCGGGCCCTCGGACCAGGGGCCGGGGCTCGCCGTCAAAGTCGTGGGGTCGCCGCCGTCGGCGCCGTCGTCGCCGCCGGTCGGGTTGCCTGGGGGGGGCGTGCGAGGAAGGGCGGGCGGGCCGCCGTCGACGACCGGCAGCGCGTCCGGCGGGAAGTCCCTGGGCGGGCAGGACGTCGGCGGGTGCAGCTCGCGGATCACAAAGCCGTAGGCGGCGCGGCCCGGGTTGCGCCGCGACGCGCCGTCAAATTCCTGTGTTTAGATTTGGGGTTTGGATTCACGAAAGTGGGGGACACACATGAGGAAGCAAAGATCGAGAACGACGGGCGCTTCGGCAACGGGCGCCGGCGACGGCCCAAAAGGCTTGGACACTGACTGACCAACATGTACCAGCGCTCCGGGTCGAGGGCGCGCGCAGGAGGATGAGCAGGAGGAGATGCCTCATCCTGGACCTCCTCAGGATCGCGCGGCCGCTTCCTGCGCCCGGCGCGCGCGCCCTCTTCCGACGATGGTATCGGCGACACCATCTCGTTCATCTCGTTTTTGGTTTTGTGGGCCACCGCCCGCGCGCGCGCGCGTGCGCAACGGGTCGCCTAGGTCGATTTCATTGGTAGTGTGCGGTCAGACGGGATTGCGTTTTAGCGCGTGTGATGTCGCATGCGCGCGCCGGTGTTTGTCTTGCCGCTCGTTCGCCGTCGCCTGCGCGTCGGCGCCGCTGCGCGCTTCTTGGGCGCGGTGGAAAACGGGGACGCTTCCGCGCGCACGCTCTCTCCACGCCACTACAGCAAAGTCCCTCACAACGCCAATCGTTTCATGCACTGAGGCGATAGCTCACGGCTGACCTCTCTGCTCTCTGTTTGTCCTCCCTTCCTCTCCTTTCCTCTCTCCTCTCTCTCCAATCGCCAAGTCCCGCGACAGAGAGGGGCCGCTCAAAAAAGAGAGGCCATATCGGCTGCACGATGCTTGTGCGCACGGGTCCGGCGGCTCGAGGGGCGGCGGCAGGACGAGCGCGCAGCACTTTCGCGCCGTCCCGCGCTCGGCGCCCGACGACGCCGGAACCCGCTGGCCGAGCAGCCGTGGCGACAGCAGCAGCCGCAGCAGCAGCCGCCGCAGCAGCATCGACCCCGCCGCAGGCCCCCCGCCCCTCGCTCGCCTTCTCCTTCTCCGCGGGCGGCCTCCTGTTCCCCTACCACTGGGGCGCCGCCACCGAGCTCGCCCGCCTCGGCGCCCTCGACCCGCAAATCACCCCCCTCGCGGGCGCCAGCGCAGGCTCGATCATCGTGGCATGCCTGCGCTCGGGCCTCCCGTTCGATCGGGTGACCGACGCCTGCCTGAGCCTGGCTGCCGACTGCCGCGCCAATGGCACGCGCACGCGCCTGGGCCCTGTGCTGGAGGCCATGCTGGGCGAGCTGCTCCCGGCCGACGTGCACGAGCGCGTGTCCGAGGGCGGCACCGCGCATATCGCCGTCACGCGGCTGTTTCCGAAGCAGGGCGACGCCGCCGCCGCCGCCTCGTCGCCGCCGCCGTCTCTTGCTCTCTCGCCGCCCGGGCGCCCCGCCTCGCCCGCCCAGAGCGCCACCGCCGCCGTCGCCGCGCGCCTCTTCCGGCCCGAGCTGCTCAACAGCTTCGACAGCCGCGCCGACCTGATCGGCGCCGTGCTCACGTCGTCTCACATCCCGTGGTACTTGGATGGGCGGCCGACGCGCACGTTCCGGGGCGGTCAGTGTCTCGACGGCGGCCTGACGATGTTTATCCCTCAAATTCCGGGCACGACGGTGCGCGGGGGGCGCGGCGGCGGGAGCGGCAGCAGCAGCGGCAGCGGCAGCGGCAGCGGCAGCGGCAGCGGGAGCAGCGACAGCGACGAGGAGGGGGGCGGCGCGGCGGCGGTGCGCCTGGTGCGCGTGACGTGCTTCCCCTCGCGCGGCATGGACGCAGCGGTGCAGCGCGCCGCCCGGCTCCTTGGGCCGGACGCCTCGGCGGCGGCAGTGGCCGAGGCCGCGGCGTCGACGATGCAGCGGCAGGCAGCGGCGGAGCAGCAGCAGCAGCCGCCGTCGCTCCCGCGCTTTGCAGACCTGGCGCCGGACCGGTTTGGCGAATGGGGCGTGTCGATGCGCGAGGCGGTCGCGATGGCGCTCGAGCCGGCGCCCGAGGCGACGCTCGTCGCGCTGCTGGAGAAGGGGCGCGAGGACGCACGGGCGTGGCTCGCTGCCGACGGCGACGGCGGCGGCGGCGGCGGGCCGCGGTAGCTCTTTCCTCCTCTCTCTCGCCTTTTTTCCCCATTCGGCGTCGGCGCCTTCCCGCCGACGCTGCTACGTCCGGCCCCCCCTCCCCCTCCTCTCCCCCCCGCGCGCGCGCGCGCGCCGCAAGGGCGTGCCCGCTTGGAGATGACGCGAGACGTGATCGCTTGTGAAACCAGACCTGCCCGTCCTTGTCGCCCGGTCCTGCTTGTGATGCATGCGATGGGGAAAGAAGGCTCGAGCCACGCCCCCGGCTCGAGGTCTCCCGCATAAGAAGAGACAGGCCCCTTACATGCCACTCGCTCCCCACATCCGACGTCCATCTCTTTCAACTTACACCGTATAAACCCACATCACCGCGTTCACGCGCGCACGCATCTACGAATAAAGGTCACTTGCAACAGGTCGGGCCGCGAGAGAAGGAGTCCCCGCTTCACCGCGTCCGCCCCCGTCTATCTCCGAGCAAAGCAGCGCGCCACCTTCCCGCGCCCGCCTCAGCTTCCTCGTCCTTCGCCGCCGCCGTTCGACCCATAATCATGGCTCGCAGCCGCCCCCGCGGCGCGGCACGCGCGGGCCTCTTGCTCCTCGCGCTCGCCGCCGCGGCCCTCGGCCTCGCCGCCGCCGCCGCGCCCGTCGTCTACGACAACTTCGCCCAGGCGCTCGACGCCCAGGCGCCCAACGGCTACGCGACCGCCAAGAGGCTGGTCGACTTCCTCGGCCTGAGGCCGGCTTACTCCAACCCGGCCTACGTGGCGACGCTGCTGGTGCCCAACGACAAGGCCTTCGAGCAGCTGGCCGCCGGCAGCGGCGTCAGCGTCGACGGCCTGCTCTCGATGGCGGCGGGCAACCCGCTCCTCCGCCGCATGCTGTCCAACGCCCTGGCCTACAACACCATCCCGGGACAGGTCGTCGGGCAATTCCAGTTTGCGGAAGGACAAAAGTTCAAGACGGCGTACCAGGGCAAGGAGCTCACAGCCAAGCGCGACGCAAGCGGCGTCTACCTCACAGGGGCGCTGGACACGCGCGGCGTGCCCGCCAAGATCGTCGCAGGCAACTTCCGCACCAAGGCGGGGGTGGCGCACGGCGTCAACGCGGCGCTGATCCCGTTCACGCTGCCGCGCACGCTGGGTTGAAGGACGGGCGGCGAGGAGGCCGATGGCGCCGTCAGGAGAGGTGATCGGCGTTGCTCGGCTGAAAAACGAGGGGGGAAGGGGCGCGAGCAACAGCCGCACGTTTCACAGCGCCGAGCCTTTTGCGGTCCGGGGTTGATTCCGTCCACGCTGGCGCGTTTGCTGAGTCGAGAAACGATCGATTGTTTGAACGCTTAGCCGCTTGCTGATTTTCCTTTTCAGGATGTTTTTGAGAGGGTTTTTTTTCCGTTCGTCGGCGGGCGCTGCGAAAGCGCGAGCCGTTTTCGAACTTGATTGTGAAACCTCGCTACGCCTCTTTCGCCATCAACCAACGAATCGCGCAACAACATCGACGATTCGATAGAGACAAACACAGCGCGCGCGCGCGCGCTGTCAGAAGAGAGAGGCGCACGGCACCAGACCCACACCCGATTGATTTTGCGACGATGGCCTCGCTCAAGCTGCAGGACGCGACGGTCGAAGCCGAGCGCCTGGGCGAGCTGTTCATCATCAACCGCGAGCAGGTGCGCCGACGCGCGAAGGAAAAGAGTCATGGCGCGTCTCCGCGTCTCTTGCGGGTTCTCGCAGCGCTCGAGACGCCGCTTGACGCCGACGGAAAGAGAGGGAGACGCCGCCCGACGCAAACACTTGCCCCCCGCCCCTCTCACCCCTCTCACCCCTCCTCCCAAGACTAACAGATGGTCGCGACCGACAAGCAGAGGCAGGGCACGCGCGAGGCGCTGACCGCGCTGCGGCGGCAATTTCAGCAGCCGCAGGGCGACAAAAAGGCGTGGCTGCTGCCGGCGGGCGCAAGTGCCGCGCTCGGCGGCGTGGGGGTGGGACCGGGAGCAGCAGCAGCAGGAGGCGGCGCCGGCAGTGCCGGTCCGGCCGCCGGAGTCGTCCCGCAGGCCTGCGGCACGACGCTCTGCTTCGCGAGCTACAGGTCGGACGACGCCTTGCGGTTGTTGGAGGAAGGTGCGGTGTTTCCGCCGAGGGCGCGCCACCCTTGCGCGCGTCGTCGCCGGAGGCGCGGGGCCATAGGCCCGCGCGGTCTGCCAGGGCCGTCTCCCTGCCGCTCGCGCCAGCCTCACCCTATCAGCGCCAACCCATTCACATCCCCAACACCCAACAAACGACAGAGCTCGCCGCCCTCGACGCGCGCCTCGACTCGCTGCGCGCCGAGCAGAGGCGCCTGACCGCGCGGCTCGCCGACGTCGGCGCGGCGCCTTCGACGCCGTCGCTCGACGCGATGCTGCGCCTGCGCGGGTGATGGGCGGCCATCAGGACAAATAGAGGGCGGCCAGGCCAGCAATAGTAAGCCTCCTCTTGTATACACCGACAAACGATCGAGCGCGCGCCACTCTAAGAGCGGCGCCATTGGAGCAAACCGTGTTTGCGCGTGCCGCGGAATCAAACCTTTCTCCAAACGCAGGTCCGAAGACCACCATCAATCATGGCGTCCGCGGCCGCAGCAACGGCAGCGGCAGCAGCAGCAGCAGCAGCGGCGCCAGCAACGCAATGGGAGGAGCTGCTGGTCGCGCGCTACGCCGACCTCAAGGACCACCAGGACCGCGTCGCGTCGGGCGCGCTCGCACGAACGGGCGCCGCCATGCCGCCGCCGCGCCGACCATCGGACGGCGCCCTTGCTGGGGCCCGCGCCGCCGCCGTCCGCGCCAAACCCGCCGCGGCCGCCGCCGCCCCGGCCCTCGCGGCCTCGGGCCAGAAGCTGCCGTCGCGCTCGGCCGCGGTCCGGGCCGCGCGCCTCCAGGCTGCAGGGGTGGTGGGGGCGCAGGCGGGCGACGGGGGGGGTGCAGGCGCCGCCCGCCTGGCGCGGCCGGGCCTGGTGTCGGCGCCGCAGTCGTCGCGCGACCGCGCCCGGCTCGCCCTGCGCGTGCGCATGCTGCAGGGGGCGAGCGGCGGCGAGGGGGACGAGCAGACAGCGGCGACAACAACGGGAGAGACGGCAGCAGCGGCAGCAGCAGCAACAGCAGCAGCAGGCGCGCCGGACGAGTCTGGGTTTGCCGACGAGGCGCCGCGGTTTGGCGACGAGGGGGGGCCAGGCGCGGCGATGGGAGCGGGGGCAGCAGCGGGCGTCGGCGACGACGGGCTCGCGTCCCCCCGCGCGCGCATCGCCGCGCCGGACGCTTGGGCGCTGCAGGAGGCGCTGGCGGGGGGCTTTTCGCCGTCGCCCGAGCCGGCCGGGGGGGCGCCTGCGGACGGGGGCGCGCAGGGACGAGAAGCGGGCGCGCCGTCGACGACGATGTTGCCTCCGCCGCCGATGGCCGCGCCTCTGCCGCCACCGTTGCCGTATCCGCCGCCGCCCCCGGCACCGTTGTTGCCGCCGCCGCCGATGCCGCGGCAGGGAACCGTCACGCAGGGCGCGCTCAAGTTCGACGACGACAACAGCGACAGCGATCTCTAGTGTGTAGGCGAAAAGTGAAAAACTAGAAACGGCGAGGTCCAGCCGACGCCCGACGACGACGCTCCAACCAGAGCCGGGGACGCTCTCACCTCGCACTTCCAGAGTAGCCAATCACTGTTTCGTCCAGCCTTTTCTAGATAGTCATAATCGCATCAGCAGCAGCAGCATTGGATCCATCCCTTGAACGCTGTAGAGCTTCAAAAAGGAGGGGGGGCGTTTGAGTTCCGTCTTTCGCAAAAAAACACACACCCGCATCCCTCGCCCCTTTGCGGACGACCGGCGGGGCCGCCCTCGCTGCCTGGGACGCGATCGTGAGTGCGCTCTCGCGCGCCCAAAATCGTGGGCTCTGCGTGCGAAAGCCGACGGAGAGAGCGTGCCCTCCAAGAACCCGCGAACAGAGAATCCCGATGCCGAAGAAGCAGCAGCACCTGCACCGCGGCGCGCTCGGCACGGCGCACGTCGCCGGCGGCGCGGGCAGCAGCAAAAAGGGCGGGGGCAGCCGGAAGAGCGAGGGCGGGGCGGCCGCGATCGCCGTCGCGGCCGCCGCGCCTTGTCGGAGCGGTGGCAGCGAGCCGGACGTCGTCGCCGCCGAGGGCAGTGCCTTGGCAGCGTCCTCCACGGGCGTGATGGGCCTGGTCAACCTGGGCAACACGTGCTTCTTCAACTCAGCGCTGCAGCTCGTCCTGTCGTGCCCGCCGCTCGAGCAGGAGCTCTTTGCCCAACCGCCGCCGCCGCCGCCGCTGCCGCCGGTTGTTGCGCCGCCGCCGCCGCCGCCGCTGCCGCCAGCGCTGCTCGCATCTCCATCGCAGTGCGAGCAGCCGTGCTCCAGCCACGCGCTCTCTGAGCCCGCGGGGCAAGGCGCGGGAGCAGGGGCAGCAGCGGCACCAACACCGCTAGAAGCAGCAGCAACAGCAGCAGCACCAGCACCAGCAGCACCAGCAGCAGTAGCAGCAGCAGCAGCAGCAGCGGCAGCAGCAGCAGCACCATCGGCCGCGCCCGCGCTCAAGGGCCCGCTCGCGTTTGCGCTGCAGCACGCCTACCGCCACGCCGCCGGCGGCGGCACGGCCGGGGCCGGCGCGGCGGGGGCGGGCGCGGCCGCGGGCCCCCCTTCGCTTGCGCCATCGTCCAGCGGCGCGTCCGGCGCGGCGCAGCAGCGCCCCACGTACAACCCTCACGCGCTGCTGTCGGCACTAACGCGCCACCGGCCGCAATTCCGCGGGCGGCAGCAGCACGACGGCCACGACGCGCTCAACGGGCTGCTGCAGGGCCTGCAGTCGGAGGAGGGGCGGGCGCGGGAGCTCTTGCGGAAGCAGGAGCACAGCCGCGCGCAGCGGGGGCTGCGGCAGCCAACGGAAGGGGCGGAACGGGGCGAGGGCAGCAGCAGCAGCAGCAGCAGCAGCAGCAGCAGCAGCAGCGAGGGCGGGGACGACGACGATGGCGGTGATGACAGTGAGAGCACCGGCGCCCCTCCTCGGGGGCTGCCGTGCGCCGAGTGCGGCTCCCCGCCGGCGCGGTCTGGCTCGACCGTCTCTCCCCTTCTGACAGAAACAGCAACAGCGCAACCGCAACAACCGCCGCTGCCCCAGCAGCCCGCGCCGCCCGAGCGCGCGGGCGACACGGCCGTCGACGCCGTCTTTGGCAGCATGCTCGTCTCGACGCTGCGCTGCCGCACGTGCGGCTACAGCTCGCGGTCGTACGAGCCGTTCCTCGACCTGTCGGTGGAGATCCCGGCGCCGGCCTCGGGCGCGTCGGCGGCGCTCGCGGCCGTGCGGGGCGTCGGCAGTGCGGCCAGCAACCTGCTGGCGCGGCTGACGGGCAAGCGCGCGGGTGGGGACGCGGCGGCGGCGGCGGCCTCGCAGCAGGACGACTCGGGCCGCGCCAAGCGCAAGCTCAAGCCCAAGGAGCGGCGCAAGCTGGCGGCCGACGCGAGGCGTGCGGCCAAGCTCGAGAAGAAGCGCGCGGCGGCGGCGGCGGCGGCGGCGGCCAAGGACGAGGAGGGGGACACCGGGGCGGGCGCGCCGCCCGCTCCTCTTGCCGGTCCTGGTGCAGCTGCCAGGGCGGACGCCCCTGCGGGCAATGGCCAGGCGCACCAGGCGGAACCACTCTCCGCGACAGGGCGAAAAGCGCGGGCCGAGGAGCAGGAGGGCGCCCCCGCGCCGCCGCCGCCGCCGCGCCGGCCGCCGCTGCTCGTGACGGCGGCGAGCGACGCCTCGAGCGGCGCCAGCACCGCCACCGCCAACAGCAGCTCGCTCCCTCCGCGTTCGCCGGCGGCCCCCCTGAGCGCCCGGCCGCGCTCCTCGGGCGCAGCAGCAGCAGCAGCGGCAGCGGCAGCGGCAGCAGCGGCGGCAGCAGCCAACGGCTCACCGCCCATGGGCCTGCGCTGCATGCCGGGCCTAGGCGGGGGCGCGCGCGGCGGGGGCGCTGGCGGGGGCGGAGGCGGCGGCGGCGGCGTTGGGACCGGCAGCGGGTGGGGCCACCGCCGCTGGAACTCGCTCGGCGGCGGCAGCGACGCCGCCTCGCCCGCCGCCCCGGCGCCCACGCCCCGCCCGGCGTCCGCTCTCGGCCACCACAGGATTGGCAGCAGCGGCGGCCTGAGCGCGCTTCTGTCTGGCTGGGCCGGGGGAGGGGGGGGCGGCGGCGGCGGCGGGAGCGGGGGGGGCGGCGGCAGGCGCGGGGGCGGCAGCAGCGCGAGCGGCGGGGCCAGCGCGGCCGGCGACGACGGCAGCTCGCCGCGGTCTGATGGGCCGCCGGCAGCAGGCCTGGCCGCCGCCGCCGCCGCCGCCGCCTACGCCAGCGACGAGGAGGCAGCAGGCGGCGGCGGCGGCCTGGCCGGCGCGATCCGGCGCGGGCGCTCCTTTCTCTTCATGGGCGGCGCCGGCGCAGGCAAGACGGCTGCCGCTTCGACGACGCCTCCGCCCTTCAACGGCAATCGCAACGGCAAGCCCGGAAGCTCGAGCAGCGGCTCCAGCGACGGCAGCAGCAGCGACGACGAGGACGACGATGGGCCCGGCAAGGGAGGCAGCAGCAGCGACGGCGACGGCAACGGCGACGCCGCGGTCGGCAAGAAGGCCAATCGCGCCAAGGTCGCCGCCGCCCAGGCCTCCCTCGAGGACCTCCTGGCTCGGGGGCCCCTGACCGTGGCCAAGTGCCTCGCCCACTTCTTCCAAGAGGAGGAGGTCTCCGGCTGGACGTGCGACGGCGAGCGCGCGGCGTGGCGCGCGCGGCGCGTGTCGGAGCGGCTGAGCGGCTGCGGGGGCGGCACGGGCCTGACGCCGCCGCCGGCCGGCTCCGGCCTCCTGGCCCTGACACCGCCGCACCAGCCGGCCCCCGCCTCCTTGCCGTCCGCCTCGGCCACGTCGGCCGCAGCCGCAGCCGCTGCCGTCGCGGGCGCCTCGGTTGGGTCGCACGGCGGCGGCGGCGCCGGCGCCCTCCAGCGCCTGTCGGTGTCGTTCTCGGCCGAGCGGCCGCGCGTGCTATCGGTGCCGGGCTCGGTCGAGCAGCGCGGCCTGCTGCGGCTGCGGGCGGCCTTGGCGGGCGCCGCGCCGTTCAGCCGCCCCTTCCGCGTGGGCGTGGCGCAGCTGGTGGCGACGGCGCGGCTCGAGGCCGTGGCTCCGGCGGTGGCGGTGGCGGCCGCGGCAGCGGCAGCACCGACGCCGGCGCTGCCGCTGCTGCCCGTCGCCGCGGGGGAGCCGCTCAAGCTGCGCTTCGTGCTGCGCGACAAGCCCGCGGGCGAGTCCGGCGCGTCTACCGCCGCCGTGCGCGGCGCCGCGGCCATGCTCCCGCCCGGCGGCCTGGACCTCGGCGCGGTGGAGCTGCCGGAGGGCCTGCTGCGCCGCGGCGCCGCTGCGGCCGCCGCCGCATCGCGCCGCGGCGCCAGTGGCGACGCCATCGCCGGCAGCGGCAGCGGCCCCTCCACCTCCTCGTCCGAGGACGACCGCTGCGTCGGCGCGGCTGGTGGGGCGGGCGCGGCCATGGAGGGCGCGAGGGCGGCGGCCACGGCCGCCAAGACGGACGCCTGCGCCGCGGCGGCGGCCGTGCGCGCGCAGGCGCGGCCGTCGGTCGTCGGCGCCGCCGCGCAGCTGCTGCTCGACTGCGTGGCCGACGTCGCGCGGGCGTACGGCGGCCCCGAGGGCCTCGCCGCGCACTTTGCCGGGGGCGTGCGGCTCGCGCTGGCCGAGGAGGAGGAGAAGGGCGAGCAGGGCGGCGGCGGCGACAGCATCAGCAGCAGCAGCGGCGACGACGGCGACGACGACGGCGGAGCGGGCGCGCAGGGGGCCACCGTCCACAAGCGCCGCGGCAAAAAGGAGCCTGCGGCGGCGGTCGTTGCGCGCTGGCGCGTGCGCGGCGCCCTGCCTGGCGACGAGGCCGTCCCCGGCGCCTACTGGGAGTACCCTGCGGCAGGCTCGGAGGAAGGCGAGCTGCGCGAGGGCGCGGACGCTCTCAACTCAACGGCGACCGCACAGGGGCCAACGGCCAAGCTCCCCGCGCCGGCGACAGCAGCAGCAGCGGCAACAGCAGCCCCGCTGACGCTGACAGCGACAGCCAACGGCGTCCCCCCCCTGGGTGCTGCCTTGTCGGCGTTGTCGTTGGGCCTCCCGCCCCGAGCCCCCGTCACCGACCCTTTCAAGCGGCCCTCGGACGACGCGGCCCTCTTTGACATGGACGACGTGGGCGGGCGCAGCAGCGGCGGCGGCCGGGCGGCGGCGGCGGCAGCGGCTGCGGCAGCCGCAGCGGCGGCGGCGGGCGCCCCTTTTTCTTTCGAGGGCGGCGCGCCGGTCGGCCCTGTCATCCGCAAGGTCTCGCCGCGCAAGCCCCCCGCCCCGCTTCGCTCCAACGGCAGGGCGACCGCCAGCAGCAGCGACGTCGAGAACGAGGCCGAGGACGAGGCGACGGCGGCGGCGCCCGCGAGCCAGGCCCCGCTGCCCCCGGGCCCCCCGACCACGCCGCCGCCGCCGCCCAGCCGGCCGGTCGACATTGCGCCCTCGCCCGCGGTTGCAGCGGCCGCCGCTGCCGCCGCCGCCGCCGCCGCCGCCCGCGCCCAGCCCCCCTCCTCGCAGCCGACCAGCGTCCTGGTCGCGCGCCAGCCCTTCGCCAGCCGCACCGCCTCCAAGGCCTTTTCCGTGCACCTGCCGCCGCGCGCCCTCGTGCTGCACCTCAAGCGATTCGTGGTGCGCGGCTTTGGCGCGGGCGCGGGAGCAGCGGCGGGGGGAGGCGCGGGGGCCGTCGGCGGCGGCATCGGCGGCGTGCGCGGCGGCCTCGGCGGCCTGGGGGGGGGCGCCGGGCGGCTCGCCAAGGTGGACACGCACGTGGGGATCGATTTTGTGCTGGACCTGGCGCCGTTCATGTCGCCTGAGTCGCCGGCCCTGGCCGGAAAGGCTGCGGCCGCGAAGCGCGCGGCCGCGGCGTGGTCGCTGCCGTCCTTGGCGGCGGCGCGTCGCGGCGGCGGGCAAGGAGGCGCCGCCGCCGCGCCCCCCTCTCTCCTGTACGACCTCGTCTCTGTGGTCGTGCACAGCGGCACGATGACTTCGGGGCACTACGTGGCCTACGTCAAGCGGCACGAGGCGCCCGACGACCGGGGAGGAGGCGGCGGCGGCGGTCGCAACGGCGTCCGCGGCGCCTCTGCCGGCGGCCGCAGCAGCGGCGCGGGGCGGGAGCGCTGGTTTTTCGTGAGTGACTCGTCTGTGCGCCCCGTGTCGCGCACCGAGGTGGCCAAGGCGCAGGCCTACATCTTGCTGTACGTGCGCCGCGAGGCGCGCGAGCAGGAGCCGGCGGCCACGCCGCTGGTGTCGTGTTCCTAGTGACGCCGCGAACGCGCGCCGCAGCGGCTTTTTTTTGTGGAAAAAATGATCCAGTAACACAAAGCAAGATATCTCTGGCGCGTCTCTCACTTGAAGTGGGGCACGAGCATGCTGGTGAGGCCCTTGGGGTTGGACGCCTGCAGCCAGTGCGTCGCCTTCTCGAGCACGTGCACGCGCAGCTCCCCCACGCCGCCGCCGCCGCCGCCGCCGCCTTGCGCCGCCGCCGCCGCCGCCGCCGCCGCCTCGCGCCACCGCTGCTCGGCCTGGCCGACGCGCTCGAGCGCGCCGGGCGCGTCCCAGCGGTCGCTGCGCTCGCCGCGGATGAGGTGGACGGCCACGCCCGCGGGGGGCCGCTCCATGACGGACCAGAGGTCGGCGGCGCGGTACGAGCGGTACAGCTCGGCGCACGCGGGGACGTCAAACTCCCACACGAGCCGCTGCTGCTGCTGCTGCTGCTGCTGCTGCCGCGAGGGCGTCGGCGGCGGCGGCGACGGGGACGAGGCGCCGTCGCCGCTGCCGCCGCCGCCGCCGCCGCTGCCCCCGGCTGGCTGGTGCTGCAGCGCCCCGCCGAGCCACTGCGCCACCGCGTGCGGAATCTGCTCGCGCGCCAGCAGGTCGTAAAGCGCCTGCCGCGAGGGCAGCGGCTGCGGCACGCCCCGCAGCAGGCGCATGATGCGCCCCACGGACGTGGCGCCGTCGCCCTCGCGCTCGACGACGCCCGGCTGCGAGTCGAGCACCCAAACCTGGCGCGGCATGGCCCTGGCGGCGGCGTCGGCGCTGGGGCCTAGAGGGGGTGGGGGTGGGGGGTTGGTCGGGGCGGGGGCGGCGGCGGGACGGGACCTCGCTGCGGATCCCACTCCTCCCGCTTGACCTGCCGCTCGGTGCGTCGTCCCTTCGGCCGCCGCCCCGCCTCCCTCTCCCCGACGCTCCTGCCCCGCATGCTGCTGCTGCTGCCCCTGCCGCTGCTGCTGCTGCTGCCGCACGACCTCGAGCGCCACCTTGCCGCCCAGCGACAGGCCCACGAGCGCGTCGGGGCCGCGGCCCGCCAGCGCCGGGTGGCTCGCCAGCAACGCGCGCACGTCGGCCGCGGCCGCGGCGAGCGTGTGCGGCGGCCCAAAGGCCGGCGGCGGCGGCGCGCCCGCGCCCGCGGCCGACGATGACGAGGCGGCCGCTTCTGCGGCCGCGGCATTCGCGAGGGCCGTGCGGCCGTGCGCGCGCAGGTCGGCCAGGATGAGGCGGTACGGCCGGCCGTGCTCGAGCGCCGCGGCCTGCGCGAGGCCCCGGCAATAGGTGCGCCAGTTGCGCGACGACCCGAGCAGGCCGTGCAGGAAGACTGCCGTGAAGGGCCGAGGGTGGTGGTCTGTTGCGCTGGCGCCGCCCAGCGGGCCCCCGTTGGCGCCGGCGTCGCTCGAGAGGGCGCCCGTCGCGTCGCAGTATATTTCCTCAAATGCGAGCAGGGGGCGACCGGGGTGCTGTTGCTGCGACGGCGGCCCGGTCGCTACCCACCGGCGCGCCTCGAGGAATTGGCGGATCGCGCTCGCACCGGCCGCACCGCCTCGGCGCGCGGCCGAGAACGGCGTGTCGATCATCGAGTCTCGTGACGTGCTGTGCCTTTTGGTTGGAGTAAACACTACAGGCAGTGGCTTCTCCCTCACGAAGAGGAGAGGACACACAACCAATGAGGAAAGGGAAACCGTGTGCCTGTCGCCGAAGAGGTCGGGCGCAGCAACACTTGCAGTGCGATCGCAGGTCGTTCCGCCGACGCCGGCGCCGACGCGACGCTCTCCCACCCAAACGCCAAAAAGCCGATCTCGCGCTGTCTCTTTGCCACGAACAACGCCTCCACCCGCCTAGACCCCCCCAACACCAGTCACCGCTGCCAACTAACATACCACCCAGACTCGATCGACACCTAGAGAGAGCCCCTTTAGAGAGAGAAGATTGAGGGTTCCATCCCTCATCACGAAACGGAAACGCGCGTCCCCATCCCTCCCCCTCTCCCTCTTTCCATCCGCGCGCATTGATTCGCTGACGACAGGAACCAGCACGTGCCCAACAGCCAGGCAGGCCTTTCGCATGGACGGCGGCGGCGACCGCTCGCCAAAGCGGCGGTACGTTTCGCCGTTCTGGGTCGCTCCCTTCCTCCATGCGTCCCACGCGCGCGCCTCTCCATGCGTGAGCGTCCGCGCGCCCTGTGCAGGGACACACGCTCACGCCCCCGACCGCAGAACACCGCCGACCACCCAAACCAACCGCAGGCGCTCGCCGCCGTCGCAGCAGCCGACCGGCGAGGGCGACGGCGCCGAGGGCGACGGCAACGGCAACGGCGACGGCGACCACTGCCAGCCGCGGCAAGTGCAGGAGCAGCAGCAGCAGCAGGAGCGCGACGATGCCTCGCCCCCCCGGCAGCGCCCGCGCCTGTCGTCCCCTTCACGCGACGGCCGAGAGGCGGGCGGCGGTGGCGGCGGCGGCGCGGGGCCCGCACGAGCGACGCCGGCTTCGGCTCCCGCGCCCGCTGCCGCCCCCGCTGCCGCCGCCCCCGCCCCGGCCCCCCAACAACAACAGCAACGACAGCCCGACGACGACGACGGCCGCGTCTACGTGCCGCCCTTCAAGCTCGCGCGCATGATAGCCGCCGCCGCCGCCCGCGACGATCGCGCCTCCCCGGAGTACCAGCGCCTCGCGTGGGACGCCCTGCGCAAGGCGCTCAACGGCGCCGTCAACAAGGCCACCGCGCAAAACCTGCGCCACCTGCTGCCCGGGCTCTTCCGCGAGAACCTCGTCCGCGGGCGCGGGCTGCTGTGCCAAGCCTTGCTCAAGGCGCAGGTGGCGTCGCCCTCGTTCACGCCCGTGTACGCGGCGCTCGCGGCCGTGGTCAACACCAAGCTGCCCGAGGTCGGCGAGCTGCTGTGCCGGCGCCTGCTCGGCGCGCTGCTTCGCGCCTATAGCCGCGGCGACCGCGCCGTGCTGTCGGCGGCGGCGCGCTTCGCCGCGCACCTGGTCAACCAGGGCGTGCTGCACGAGGTCGTCGCGCTCGAGCTGCTCGTCCTGCTGCTGGAGCGCCCCTCCGACGACTCGGTCGAGGCGGCCGTCGCCTTCTGCAAGGAGGTCGGCGCCTTTCTGCAGGACGCCGCGCCGCGCGGCCTGCACGCCGTGTTCGAGCGGCTGCGGGCCGTGCTGCACGAGGGCGAGGGCGTCTCGCGCCGGACGCAGTTCGTCGTCGAGGGCCTGTTCGCCGTGCGCAAGGCCGGGTTCGAGGCGTCCGGGTTCCCGGCCGTCGACCCGGCGCTCGACCTGGTCGAGGCGGACGACCAGGTCACGCACGAGATGTCGCTCGAGAGCCTGTCCTCCTCTGTTGCGGCGGCGGCGGCCTCGGCGGGCGCGGGCGACGGCGGCGGCGGCGGCGGCGGCGGCAGCGGCGGCGGCGTGATCGGCGTGATCGGCACGCAGCTCGAGCTCAACGTGTTTCGCGTGGATCCCGACTACGAGGCGCACGAGCGCGAGTGGGCGGCCATCAGCCGCGAGATCCTCGGCGAGGACGAGGAGGAGGAGGACGACGAGGAGGACGAGGGCGAGAGCAGCGAGGACGAGGACGCCGGCGCCGACAAGCAGGCCAAGACCGGCGGCGGCGGCGGCCAAGGCCAAGGCGGCGAGGAGGAGGAGGGCGCGGCCGCCGCCGTCGCCCAGCACCACCAGCCACCGCCCGCCACCGCCCAGCAGATCGCTGACGCCACCGGCACCAACCTCGTCAATCTGCGCCGCACCATCTACCTCACGATCATGTCGTCGCTCGACTTTGAGGAGGCCGGGCACAAGCTGCTCAAGGTGTCTGTGCCCGCGGGGTTGGAGGCCGAGGTGCCCGTGATGATCATCGAGTGCTGCTCGCAGGAGCGCACCTACGTGCGCTATTACGGCCTGCTCGCGTCGCGCTTCTGCGGCGTGCGGCGCGAGTACCGCCGCGCCTTTGAGGAGTGCTTCGCAAAGCAGTACGCCGTGATCCACCGCCTGGAGACCAACAAGCTGCGCAACGTGGCCAAGCTGTACGCGCACATGCTCGCGTCGGACGCGCTGTCGTGGTCGGTGCTGTCGTGCGTGCGCCTGACGGAGGAGGACACGACGTCGGCGTCGCGCATCTTTGTCAAGTACCTGTTCCAGGAGCTGTCCGAGGTGTGGGGCCTGGCCGCGCTCGCGCAGCGGCTGCACGACCCGGCGCTGACGGAGCAAGGGGCGCTGGCGGGCCTGTTCCCGGCCGACAGCACGGCGCACCTGAGGTTCTCGATCAACTTTTTCACGTCGATCGGGCTGGGCGGGGTGACGGACCGGGCGCGCGCGCTGTACAAGGAGCTGCCCAAGCTGCTGGCGGCGCGCGCGGCCGAGGAGGCGGCGGCGGCAAAGAGGGCGCGCGAGCTCGGGAGGGAGCGGGAGCGGCTGGAGCGGCGGCGCGCGGGCGGCGGCGGCGGCGGCGACAAGGACAAGGACGGGCGGGGCGGCGGCAGGAGGGGGCGGGCGCGCTCACGCTCTCGCTCGCGCTCTCGGTCTCGGTCTCGCTCGCCCCCGTCGTCGTCGTACACGCGCAGCAGCGGCAGCACCGCCAGCGGCAGCAGCAGGTCGCGCTCGCGCTCACGCTCGCGCTCGCGCACGCCGCGCGGCCGGAGCAGGGGCGGCCGCGGCCGCAGCAGCAGCAGCAGCAGCCGCTCGCGCTCGCGCTCCTACAGCAGCCGCTCTTCCTACAGCACCAGCAGCCGCTCCTACAGCAGCAGGTCCCGCTCGCGCACGCGCTCCCGCAGCGGCACGCCCAGCAGCGGCAGCCGCAGCCGCAGCCGCAGCCCGCGCCGCCGGTCGGGCGGGCGCGACAGGAAAAAGGAGGAGCGCCGGGGCCGCAGCCGCACGCCGCCACGGCGCATTGACGCGGCGCCGGCGGCCGCCGACGATGCGGCGGCGCCGCTTGATGCTGCTCCTGCCGCCGGGGCCGAGGCGGGTCAGGGCGGAGGAGGAGGTGGAGGAGCAAGGCGCGAGAGCAGCGGCGACAAGGCGAACCACGGCAAGTGAGCGCACGCGGTGCATTTTTGCACGCTTTGTTGCTTCCCTCAAAGTCCCCTCGGAGGAACTGTCGTTCTCCCCTAACAAAGAGTAACAGCAGGCTGCGGTGGTAAAAAGCTAAGAAGAAACGTCTATGCGTGCTGGGTACAGGCTTTCCGACGACGACACATCTTTGAGAGCCGCTAAATAAAAACAAACCAAGGGACAGGCGACGGGACGCACTGCCCGCCGCCCGGTTTTTTGTCCTCCTCTCTTCCTCACTGCCGCCGGGCCAGCACGGTCGTGTGCGCCGGCAGGCGGTGCTTCAGCGCGTAGTAGTGCAGCGCCAGGTGCGTCGAATTGGCCACGGCCGCCACGAACCCCTGCTGGTCGGCCACGAACGGCGCCGACAGGCCGGCCGGCGGCAGCTTGACGGGCGTCTCGTCGCCGTTGGGCAGCGTGCGGAACTCGTTCGTGCGGATGTCGCTGCCGGCGCCCGACACCACGAACGCGGGCCAGCGCGCCTGGCCGACGCCCCCTTTCGCCCCCCCTTCGCTTACCACCACCTTCTGCCCCGCGCCGCCGTCGGTCCTCCCCTCCTCCTTGGCCCCCCCCTCCTCCTCCGTCTCAAAGATGAGCTGCAGGTCGTGCTCGTGGCCCGAGAAGTAGGCGGCGACGCCGTGGTCCTGGAGCAGGGGCCTGAGCCACGCCATCTTGGCGCAGTGGCCCGCATACGGGTCGCCGTAGCAGTGCTTGCCGAGCGAGTGGAGGGGGTGGTGCCCGACGACGAGGCGCCAGGCCGCGCGGCTGGCGCGCAGCCGGCGCTCGAGCCCCTCGCGCACCTCGGCCATCGACGCCTCGCGCTCGCCCTGGCGCCACGTGCCGTCCGGGCCGCCGACAAAGGGGTTGGTGTCGATGACGATCAGGTCGAGCAGGGGGCGCGTCGTCGTCGTCGTGCTCGTCGTCGTCGTCGCCGTCGCAAACGAGACCGGCTCGCCGGCGTCAGCCGTCGCGGCGGCCTCGACAGACCCACCCGGGGTGGGTGTCGTCGCGGGCCCGGCCGCCGCCACGCTCACGCCGCGGCTCGGGCTCGGGACCGACCACGTGCCGTTGTAGCAGTGCCAGCGCCCCGACGACGCCAACCCGTTCTTGGCGCTCGCCTCGAGGCTCGCGGAGAGCTGGAAGCGGCCGCGCGGCCCGCCCGGCCCGCCCTGGCGCCCCTCGGTCACGTCGTGGTTGCCGAGCGCGGCGTAAAAGGGCAGCCGGGCGAGCCGCGCGCGCCCCGCCGGGTCCCCGCCTCCCGCGCTGCCGTAGACGTCGACGAAGGACCGGAAGAACTGGTCGTCGTCCGCGCTCAGCAGGCCCTCGGGGTAGAAATTGTCCCCTGTGGAGACGACGAACGAGGGCGCGAGGCACGCGCTGACGTCGGCCAGCGCGTCGGACGCGCGGAGCTGGTTGGCGTTGCCCTGCCGGCCCCAGTCGCCGAGCACGAGGAACGAGACACTGGCCGCGGCGTCGGTGCCAGCGCCGGCGGCCGGCGCGACGCCCGGGGGGCAGTCGAACCAGCGGTTGCTGCTGCTGCTGGTGCTGCTGCTGGTGGGGTCGTTGCCGTCTAAGGCCCGCACCACTGGCGAGGAAGAAGAAGCGGGCCCGCCCATCGCGGCGAGCGCGGGCGGGGGGATGGGCCCGGCCGCCGCCGCCGCTGCGCCTTGCACCTCGACCCCGCCCGGCCCGACGGCGAGCGATACGATGATGCCGAGGACGACGGCCCCTGCCGTCGCCGACAGGGCGACGCAGGCCGTGCGTCGGCCTTGTCGCTCAGTCGACGGCAGCGGAGCGGCGGCGTCCATTTTGTGGGCTGGTTGGTTTGTGGGAGCGCGCGTTTTGGTTTTTTGTGGGTGCGCGCGTCGCTGCTTGTCTCGGCGTCGCCGCGGCGTTCACGCGACTTGGGTTTCAAGGCCCCCTCCCCTCAATTGGGAGCGACAGCCGGTGGTCCACGGCGCCGTGGGCCCTTGTCCTTGCGGGTGCGTGCGCGTGTTCGCGGGGCGAAGATTCGCACGTCCTGCTCCTCGCGCGTCTGTGGCTAGGACCCCCACAGGCCCAAGGATAAAGATTCTCCTGTTTTGTTGTGTGCGCGCGTGTGGCCTATGGGCAGTAGCTTTCCCAGAGGGCCTGTGGCGTGTGTATTCAAGAGTGCGAGTTGCGCGTGACTCGTGGGACGCGTGCGTGCCAATTGTGGATTTGATTGTGGAGCGAGAACGCCCTTTGCCCGCGGGAAGGCGCCGCCGAGCAAAAAAACCGCCGGGCGTCGAGCGTCGGCGCCCCCAGCCTGTGTCGGCGGCCGGCAGGGAGCAATCAAGACCGGGCGACCCCTCAAGCGCCATCGGCCCACGCGCGCAATTCGATGTATGATGTACCCCCCTGCTTTCCATAAAGGCCTGGCGAGAGAGAACCAAAAACGTTAAATCGCCTCCCCCTCCTCCTCCTTGTGTGCACAAAACTTGATCCGCTCCTGAGCAAACGCCAGACGCAGAGGACACAACAACCATGGCGGGCACGCCGCCCTCGACCGCGTTCATGGCGGCCGCGAGGGCAGTGGCGGCGGCGGCCGGAGGAGCAGGCGCAGGAAGAGGGGCAGACACGCAAGACTCTCCATCGTCGCCCCTGCGCCCACGCAAGTCGGACGTCTTCGACTCGGAGGGCTTCCAGGCGGTGCCCTTCATCAACCAGATCTATCCCGACGGTGCGTTTTCCCCCGGCCGCATTCAGGACAGGGCGGAGGCCGCCTTGGAGCAGAAAAACGACGCGCGCGCGCACGCGCCGCGCGCCGACGCCGCCGCCGACGCCGCCGAGCGAGCATTACTGCTCGCCCGCTCGCTTAACCCCACCGTCTCTCTCTCAACCACTACCAACATCCCCCCCCCCCCCAAAAACCAACAGAGGCGTCCATGGGAGACCTGGACAAGTTTATGCGACTGCTGCGACGGCAGATTCTTGCCGTCGACCGCGAGATCGTCTCGTGCGTGCGCGCGCAGACGTCGACGGCGACGGCGACGACGACCGCAGCAGCAGCGACAACAACAATAGCAGCGACAACAACAACAGCAGCAGCAGCGCCGACACCGGCACCGCCGGCCGCCCCGGGGCACGACGGCGACGGCGATGACCTCGCCGGCGCCGAGGAGCGCGCCGCCGAGCTCGCCCGCCGCGTCTCGGTCATCCAGCGCCGCGCCGCCGACACCGAGCGCCTCGTGCACGAGATCTGCCGCGACGTGCGCGTGCTCGACCGCGCCAAGCGGCACCTGACCCGCGCCGTCACCTCGCTGCGGCGGCTGGCCATGCTGACGGCCGCCGTCGAGGACCTCGAGGCGGCCTCGGCGCGGCGCGACCAGTACCGCCGCTGCGCCAACCTGCTCGAGGCGGTGGTGCAGCTCACCGAGCACTTTGCCCCCTACGAGGACGTGCCCCGGATCCGCGCGCTGGGCGCGCGCGTCGGCCTGGTGCAGGCGCGCCTGACCGACGCGGCGCTCGACGACTTCCGCCTGCTGCTGGGCGCGGCCGACGCGCGCGTGACGCCCGAGGCGGCCGATCGTCTGCAGGGCGCGTGCGCGGTCGTCGCGGCCCTGGGCCCCCGCGTGCGCGACCGCCTCATGGACTGGCTGTCCGAGCGCGAGGCGGGCGTGTACGCGCAGGTGTTCAGCGCGAGCGCGAGCGATGCGCGCGCGCTCGACCGGTTCGAGCGGCGGTACGGCTGGTACCGGCAGCGGCTCGAGGACAGGCGCGACGTGTGGGCAACTTTCCCGCCCTCGTGGCGCGTGCCGCAGACCCTGACGCTGGCGTTCTGCAAGGTGACCAAGGCGGCGCTCGCGAGGCTGCTGTCCGACACGCCGCGCGAGGCGCTGACCGGCGCCGAGGGCGTGGCGCCGCTGATCCGCGCCGTGGTCGCGACCAACAAGTTCGAGCGCGAGATGGCGGCGCGCTTCAGTGGCGGGATCGGGGACGACGACGACGACGGTGACGGCGGCGGCGGCGGCGGCGGCGGCAGCAACCGGGACGCTGCGGGCGGGGCTGGTGGTCGTGGTGGTGGTGGTGGCGGGCAGGACGGACCGGCGGCTAGCGGCGGCGGCGAGGGAGCGGGCGGAGGCGCGCGAGCGCACGGCGGCAAGAATGACGACTCGCTGCCGGCGTCCGAGGCGCGGCGGCGACTGGAGGTCTACCGGCGACGACAGCAGGCGGAAAAGGCGGCGGCGGAGGCGGCGGACAAGGCGGCAGCGGCTGCGGCGGTCGCGGCCGAACCAGGCTCGTCGCCGACGGCCGCCGCAGCCGCCGCGGCCGCCGAGAGCGAGGCCGCGGCTGCCGCCGCCGCCGCCGCCGCCGCCGTGCGCGTCGCCTTTGAGGGCTCCATCAGCGACGCCTTCGAGGGCGCCCTCCGCGCCTACGTTGACGAGGAGGAGCGCGAGCTCATGGCGCACCTGCAGAGCCTCATCCGCGAGGAGTACGATCGCCGCTGGGTCCCCGTGGCCGACGAGGACGCCGCCGCCGCCGCCGCCGCCGCCCGCGACGCCGCCGCCCTGATGGGCGCGACCGCCGAGGCCGCCGAGGCCGCCGCCTCCGCCGCGTCCCTGGGCCCCGTGCGCGTCCTCGCCTCGGCCAACCTGCTCTTCCTCAAGGTGCGCACCTCGCTCACGCGCTGCACGCGCCTGGTGTCCCGCGGCGCCACGCTCGTCGCGCTCTCCGCAGCCTTTCGCCGCGTGCTCGCCGCTTATGCCTCCGAGCTCGCGCGGCGCCTGCCCCGCACGGCCTCCGGGCAGACCGCCGCCGCCGCAGCGGCCGCCGCCGCCGTCGCCGGCGGAGGCGCCTTCCCCCTCGGGTCCGCCGACTGGCACGTGCGCCTGCCCGACGGCGAGGAGGCCGTCGTCGGCTGCGTGCTGCACACGGCCGAGTACTGCCGCGAGACGGCCGAGGCGCTCGGCGCCGCCGTCGCGCGCGAGGTGCGGGGGCCTGCCGCGCTGGCCGAGGGCGTCGACTTTTCGGACGAGGCGTCGGCCTTCGTGGGCGTCGCGTCGCAGTGCCTGTCGGTGCTCGTCCTGGGCCTGAGCACGCGCCTGGACGCGGGCCTGGCGGAGATGGGCCGCGCGCGCTGGGACGCGGGCCTCGAGGGCGCGCCGGACGACGGCAGCGGCGGCGGGGCCGGGGGCGGGGGCGGGGGCGGTGGAGGCGGCGGCGGCGGCGCGCGGGGGGCGGGCAAGGGGGGCGGCGGCGGCGGCGGCGGCGCGCCCGGCGACGAGTCGGCCTTTGTGCTGCACCTGCGCCGCGCCCTCGCCGAGGCGGCCCAGCGCCTCGGCCCCGCCCTCGACCGCCCCCAGCTCGGCTTCTTCTGCGACAAGCTCGGCCGCGCCTTTGTGCCCCGCCTCGTCGCCGCGCTCTACCGCCTGCGCAGGCCCGTCGGCGACCTGGGCGCGCAGCAGCTGGCCGTCGACGTGGACGCCGTGCGGCGGGCGCTGCTCGACTTTCCCCGAGCGGCCCGCCTGGCGGCCGCGTCGCGCGCCGCGCCGGGCGGCTCGGCGTCGTCGCCCCTGTCGATGGCGCTGCTGTCGTCGTCGGCGGCGTCGCCCGCCGCGCAGCAGCAGGCCGCCGCCGAGGCCGCCGCCGACGCCGCGCCCTACCTGCGCTACGTCGGCCGCGAGATGGGCGTGGCCGTCGCGCTGGTCAAGGTGATGCAGGCGCGGCCGGAGCACGTGGCGGACGCGTACGCGCTGCTGATGCCTGCCGAGCTGCAGACGCCGGTCGAGTTTGCGCGCGTGTGCGAGGCGCGCGGGTTCGCGCGCAAGCTGACGGGGGAGCTGCTGGCGCTGTTTGCGCGGCGGGCTGGGGCGGGCGGCGGCGGCGGCGGCAACGGCGGCCAGTCGTCGCCGACGCGGCAGCAGCAGCAGCACCACCAGCAGCAGCACAGTCAGCAGCTCGCGACGGCGTACGCCGCCGGTTCGTCGTCCGCGGCGGCATTTGCCGCGGCGGCGATGGCGGCATCCGCGCCGGCGGCGCGGCACCAGCATCACCACCACCACCAGCTGCAGCAGCAGCAGCAGTTTGGAGGAGGGGTGTTTGGCCAGTCGCAGCAGCAGAACCAGCAGCAGCAGCAGCTCGCGGCGGTTCGCAGGCCCGACAGCAGCGGCGGCGGCGCGGGCGGCGGCCCGGCCGGCGCCGCGGCAGGCCTCGCGGCGCTCAAGCTCAGCGTCAACAGCTTCACGCGCGAGCTGGCGTCGTCGATGAGCGTAGGCGCCCGCACGGGAGGCGCGCACGTGGCCGACAGCGCGGCGGCGGCGCTCGCGGCGGTGCAGGCAGCTGGCGGCGGCGGCGGCGGCGGCGGCGTGGGCGCGGGGCCGTCGGGGCCGGCCGCTGGCGCTCCCAGCAACAACAAGCCCTTGTTTGACGGCAAGGCCGGGCTGCAGGCCGCGGGCGCGCGCCTCGCCAAGGTCGGCCAGTTCACGAGCAACCTCGCTAGCCGGCTGGGCGGGGAGTGAGCTCGAGCAGTGTCAGTCTTTGCCCTCTGAAACGTTGTTGCTTTTGTTTCGGCGAGAGAGCGTCTCTCTCCCGCCCCGCCTCTTGACGACGACGGCGACGACTGCGTCCAATCTTCCAATTTAATCCTGCGCTGCCAGACTGCGTGGGCCCTATGCGCTCTCGTGTACGTCCGTGTGATGTGTACATGCGCGGCCTCACTCGAAGCGAGGAGGGAGAGAAAAGGGGAAAGAGAGGTGGGGGCGCCCGGGCGAGAGGGCGACTGCCGAGCGAGGGCCCCTATTGCGGAACGGTGGCGGCCGCCTTACGCGCGCCGCCGACGGCTCGCCGCGCGCGACGTCTCAAGAGCATCGCCCTTGCGCAGTTCTCGTGCTCTCCCTTTTCCGCATTCTTTCGTTGAGACCCACGACCACTCATCACATCTCTCAGCCATGGCGTCCCTCATGAAAGCCAACGTCTCGTGCGTGCGGCCCCAGCGCGGTTCCCTGCAGGTGGGTCCGCTGAAGAAGCGAGGAGGCGCTTCCCCCATTTGGCACCCTCGCGGCGCTCGAGCCCGCCAGGCATTCGGCGGCGCGCGCGCGCGCGGGGCATCTCGTCGGCTGTGACTCCCGCGGCGGCTCATTGCGCGCCTGTGTGCGGCGCGCGACAGAGACAAGAATGGAGGGGAGAAAAAGTCGGGTGGGGGGAGGGGGGAATTTATTTCCTCCCAAGACCCGTCTCCCCCCTCCTTCTCTCCTTCGATCGCGCGCCCCTCGGGCCAGAAATTGTGGCGGGCGCCGAGCGCGCCGACTCATTCTGCCGCCTGCTGCGCGGACGGCGTCAATGCCGGCCTCCCTGGGGCGCCCGTGAGAGGGAGGGGGGGGGGAACAAAAGAGACGAAAAAGAGAGCGTTTGAGAGTTTGGCGCGCGCACACTCCCGCGCGCGCGCCCCATCTCCAGGGTTGACGGCACGGCCGCCAGATTTGCCGCACCATAGGCCGCCCCCCGCGCGATCGCGCCGTTCCGCGGCTCGAGCGCAGAGGACGGCACGACGTTTTTTGTTTTGGTTTGCCGGGCCGCCGGTTTGTCCGCCGCCGAGCACGCGCTCACACACCCGCGCCCCCGCTCCCTTCTCCAATCCCCAACCAAACCACAGGTCGTCGCCGGCCTCAAGGATGTCCGGGACCGCATGGCGTCGGTCAAGTCGACCATTAAGATCACGGAGGCCATGAAGCTGGTGCGTTTGATTGTTGTTGTTTCCTCCTTGGTCGATGGCGCGAATCGCCGCCCTAAAAACGACGGAGCAAAAAACAAAGAGAAAGTCCGCCGCCGCTCACGACCCGAACACAACCCACCAATAAACATGTCACACACACACAACCCACACAACACAACATACACAGGTCGCCGCCGCCAAGGTGCGCCGCGCCCAGGAGGCCGTCATCAACGGCCGCCCCTTCAGCGAGAACCTCGTCAAGGTGCTCTACGGCGTCAACCAGCGCCTGCGCGTCGAGGACGTCGACTCGCCGCTGTGCGACGTGCGCCCCGTAAAGACGGTGCTGCTGGTGGCGCTGACGGGCGACCGCGGCCTGTGCGGCGGGTACAACAACTTCATCATCAAGAAGACGGAGCAGCGCTACCGCGAGCTGGCCGCCATGGGCCTGGCCGTGCGCCTGGTGCTGGTCGGCAACAAGGGCAAGCAGTACTTTGCGCGCCGGCCGCAGTACGACGTCGCGCGCACCTTCTCGCTGGGCGCCACTCCCACCACCAAGGAGGCGCAGGCGGTGGCCGACGAGATCTTCTCCGACTTTGTGTCGGGCGAGGTCGACAAGGTCGAGCTGGTCTACACCAAGTTCATCAGCCTGATCACGAGCAACCCGACCGTGCAGACGCTGCTGCCGCTCACGCCGACGGGCGAGCTGTGCGACGTCGACGGCAAGTGCGTCGACGCGGCCGAGGACGAGGTGTTCAAGCTGACGACCAGCGCGGGCCGCCTGTCGGTCGAGCGCGAGACAGTGGTCATCGACACGCCCGAGCTCGACCCCTCGCTCATCTTCGAGCAGGACCCCGTCCAGATCCTCGACGCGCTGCTCCCCTTGTACATGAACAGCTGCCTGCTGCGCGCGCTGCAGGAGGCGCTCGCCTCCGAGCTGGCGTCGCGCATGAACGCCATGGGCAACGCGACGGACAACGCGCGCGACCTGCGCAAGAAGCTCAACACGCTTTACAACCGCAAGCGCCAGGCCAAGATCACGCAGGAGCTGGCGGAGATCTGTGGCGGGGCGGCGGCGTCGGGCTAGAGGGGCGGGTTCCCGTTGGGTGTTTGGTTTTTCAAGCGGGGGCGGCGGCGGCGGCGGGGAGGAGGCGGGGAGGGGGCGGGGGCCGGCGTAAGAGTGTGGCGGATAGGGCGGCGTGTCTTGCCGCCGCCGCCGCCGCTGCCTCCCCCTGTCGCAAGGAAAAGATGAAGAGTGGAGATCCCGCCCGCGCCGCTCAAACTGATAGGCAAACCACGGATAGGCTGTGTCGTCAAATCCAGTGCACTAGAGACACAAGCGTTGCGCCGCCGCCGCCGCCGCCGCCGCCGAGCCTCCTTAAGCACCCGCGGCAACTTGTGCAAATCGACATAAAATCTTCAGTTTCAAGCGTCGCTTCATCCAAAACAACAACCAGTCAAGATGGCCTTCGCCCTCAAGCAGTCCGCCGCGGTCGCGCCCATGCGGTACGTTCGTGACGGTGGCGGAGGAGAGAAGGAAAAGAGGGAGGGGGGGCGGATGAGGGCAAGGCGAATATGGGGGGGGCCAGAAAAAGAGGGGCTCACTTTGCTTTGCTCGCCCGGCGCGCCCTTGTCGCGGCCCCAGCGGGGCGCGCGCGCCCTCGATTGCCAGCCCACGGGCCGGGCGACCGCTCGGCGTGGGTTGCGGGACGGGCGTGCGCGGGCGCGCGCGGATTCCGCGAGATAGCGCGAAAACGCTCCTACGCGAGAGAGTGTCTCTTCTTCGCGCGCCCCGCGCGGCGCCGGTGCGGCCTCTCTGCGCCCGCCGTCGCCGCCCTGTCGAGATGATGCCCCGTTCCCACCCGGCCGCGGCGCCGGCCGCGAGATCGAGCCCTCTTTAGAGCGGTTGGGGTTTGGGGGGCGAGCCCTCTCGCCGCTGTGAGGCTTTGCCGTCCGCTCTCTCTCTCTCTGCGCCGTCGATGCATCGTCACACACCCCTCTCGGACGCCGTCCTTCGGTCCCATGCACCCAGCGCCCCCCCTCGCCCCCCCCCTCGCCCGCCCTGTTCACACCCAATCTCACCAACCAACAAACCCCGACACCACAAAAACTAACACCCAACAACACCACCACCACCACCAAAACAGCCCCGCGCGCCCGTCGCGCGCGCTGATCGTCAAGCCCGTCGCCAACAGCGGCAAGACCGACATCACCAAGGTCGGGCTCAACTCGATCGAGGACGAGACCATCAAGTCCAACTTGATGGGCAAGTCGCGCGTCATGAAGAAGAAGGGATGGGTCGACTCGCAGGGCCGCAAGGGCAAGGGCTACGGCGTGTACAGGGTGCGTTTCTTGGAACTCGCGTGCGGTCGTGTTGTCGCTCCTTTTTTCCGCCGTTTTCGTCGCCGTCGTCGTCGTCGGAACAAACCACGCACCCCCGGAAACTAACCCGCCCTTCCCTCCCCACTCGTACAACAACAATAACAAACAAAACAACCCAGTTCGAGGACAAGTACGGCGCCAACGTCGACGGCTACTCGCCCATCTACACGCCCGACCTGTGGAGCGAGAGCGGCGGCTCGTACCGCCTGGGCACGCGCGGCCTGATCGCGTGGGCGGGCCTGGTGGTTGTGCTGCTGGGCGTGGGCCTGACGCTGATCATCTCGACGTCGCAGATCGGCGCGTAAAAGAACCAGCGCGTCGCGCTGGCCGGGATGAGGCGTTGGCGTGTGGCGCGGGGCGGGTGCGGCGCGTCGGCGCGGGAGGCATGACTGCAAGGGACGCCGTTCTCTCTCTCGTTTGTCCCCCCGCCGCCGCCTGCTCGCCCGCCCGCCCGCCCGTTCCCCCCGCCGCCCCAAAAACTTGTCTTTTTCACCCCCCCCCCCCCCCCCCCCCC